>Ga0326728_10000331_pt1 | contig 191081 bp, 155 predicted proteins | sample MB3enrmetagenome_FD_207602 | JGI IMG/M metagenome (GOLD analysis project Ga0326728, IMG submission 207602) | Lab enriched peat soil microbial communities from McLean, Ithaca, NY, United States - MB31MN | ecosystem: Environmental > Terrestrial > Soil > Wetlands > Peat | place: USA: New York... | reverse complement strand
TGGTCACGGGTGGGGATTGCTGTGTGTCCTTTGACTCCAACGCAACTCGCTCGCTGCGCTCGCTCGCTACTCCCCATGTATCCAACAACCTTCCCTCCCTCTTGTGAAATAATTGTTGGGCTCCAGATAGCGTCGGCCGAAGCGCATTCCTTATACGGGAATGCGGTTGAGGTTTTGACGAGGGCACATGCAAGATCTTTCTTTGCGAGTTGGGGGACAAGCTGGTGAAGGTATTGCCACGGTTGGAGAGACGTTCTGTCGGCTCTTCACAAGGAACGGTTACCATGCCTATGGACACACTGCATATCAGTCAGTGATCCGGGCGGGCCACGTCTGGTTCCATGCGAGGGGAAGCCCGGACAGGATATGGTCTCAGGGTGACAGCATCGACGTGCTTTACGCTCTGGACCAGCAGACGGTTTCGATCCATGCCCAGTTCATCCGGGATGGTGGAGTATTGATCTACGACCCAGAGAAGTTCACGATTGACGCCTCTTCGCTCCCCAAGCACGCGACGTTGCTTGCGGTCCCGACACTGGCACTGGCAAGGAAGTACGCGAGCGAGCCACTGCTGCAGGGGTCGGTTGCGATGGGTGTCTGCACGTTCCTGATGGGCATGCCGTTCGAAACACTGAAGGTCCTCTTGGAGGAGAACTTCGGTGGCAAGAAGAAGGAGATCCTGGAATCGAACCTGAAGGCGGCAGACGAGGGATACAAGTTCGCCCAGCAGAACTCGAAGCCACTCGCCAGGGCATTCAAGCCGAACTACGGTCCAGCCAAGCTACTGATCACGGGCAACCAGGCCGTTGCGCTGGGTGCGGCAGTAGCAGGCTGCAAGATACTAGTGCAGTATCCAATGACACCGGCAACGGCCCTGATGCACTGGATGGCCCCGCACGCCACCACCATGAAGGTGATGGTGAAGCAGGCCGAAGACGAGATCGCAGCCATCAACATGGCGATAGGTGCCTCAGCAGGGGGCATCCGGGCCATGACCGCATCTAGCGGTGGTGGGGTCGCTCTGATGGTCGAGGCCATGGGACTGGCTGGGATGGCCGAGGTCCCGTTGGTAGTGGTGCTTGCTCAGCGTTCTGGACCATCTACTGGGCTCCCGACCAAGACCGAGCAAGGCGACCTGAACATGCTCCTGGGTGCCGGCCAGGGGGAGTTCCCCCGGGCAATACTTGGGCCTGGCAATGTGATCGAGGCCTTCCATCAAGCGATAGAGGCCTTCGAGCTGGCCGAGAAGTGGCAGACCCTCGCAGTGATCGCCATCGATTTCACCAACGCAGAGGATTTCCAATCAGTGGACATCGCGGACTTCCCGCTGGACTACGAACCGGCCAGCCTCTTCACCGTGCCCGAGCCCAAGGATGGAGCCCCGTCGAACTTCAAGCGGTATGCTTACACCGCCTCAGGAGTTTCGCCGAGGTCGATACCTGGCCAGAAGGGTCTTGAATTCGTCATGGCAAGTGACGAGCACGATGAGCGCGGCTATCTGATATCAGATGTCCTCTCGGGACTGCCCAAGTCCGTCGAGATCCGGAAGGCCATGATGGAGAAGAGGATGCGCAAGCTTGCCGGTATAGTTGCATCCACCGCTCCACCCAAGCTGGAAGGACCGAAAGATGCCGATGTGACCATCGTTGCATGGGGATCCACCGCAAGCCCGGTCCGGGACGCATTGACCGAGCTCAACGCGGAGGGAGTCAAGACGAACTTCCTGTTCTTGGCCCATGCTTACCCGCTGCACACCAAGGAGATCACCGAGGTACTCACCCACGCGAAGAAGGTGCTTCTGGTGGAGTGCAACTTCTCAGGCCAGATCGGACGTCTCATCAGGACGGAGACGGGGATCGATATTCGTAACAAGCTCCTTAAGTACGATGGAGAGCCTTTCTATCCACACGAGATCGTACGTAAGGTAAAGGAACTAGCAAGAGGAGGAGGTAACTAAGATGGTAGCCACAGAGAAGCCAATTGCGCCAGCCGTACCCCAGACAGCGGTCAAGATGGTTGGTCAGATCGGTAAGTCGGACAAGAAGCCCACCTGGTGCCCAGGATGCGGTGACTACGGAGTGCTCGCGGCAGTCGAGAAGGCCGCCAAGACCCTCGGCATCGCATCGCATGACCTATACATCGTGAGCGGCATCGGCTGTTCATCTAACTTCCCGCACTTCCTCAACTCCTATGGATTCCACTCGATCCATGGCCGTGCAGTAGCAGTGGCCAACGGGGTCAAGATGGCCAACCACAATCTCAAGGTCGTGGTGACCGGCGGTGATGGTGACGGATACGGCATAGGGTGTGGCCACCTGGTCCACACGATGCGCCGGAACCTGGACATCACCTACATCGTCATGGACAACGAGATCTACGGCCTGACGACCGGACAGGCCTCCCCTACGAGCATGATGGGGGCCAAGACGAAGAGCACCCCTGAAGGAGTCATCGAGGAACCGCTAAACCCGATCGCAGTTGCGATCGCGGCGGGCGCGACCTACGTTGCCCGCGGGTTCTCAGGGGATGTGAAACACCTCACCGACCTCGTGACCGGGGCCCTGAAGCACAAGGGATTCGCGCTGGTCGACGTCCAGTCCCCCTGCATCACTTACAACAGGTTCAACACCTTCGAATACTTCCGGCAGAGGGTATACAAGCTCGAGGATCAAGGCTACGACCCCCATGACAAGATCAAGGCGTTCGAGAAGGCCCAGGAGTGGGGAGACAAGATCCCCATAGGGCTCTTCTACCAGACCCAGAGGCCGATCTACGAGGAACTCGACAATGTCCTCAAGGCCGGCCCGCTCGTCTACCAGAAGGCTGGAATCAAGGGGCGGATGGACATTCTGGAAGAGTTCATCTAGACTCGCGGGGGCGCACGCATCGCGGGGGGGACCGCACCGGCCTCCCCCCGATGCCCACAAATACACCAGTTCATTCAGCGCGAGCACTGCTGGCGTAGCCAAGCTCGGCCAACGGCAACAGACTCAAGATCTGTTCTCGCAGGAGTTCCCAGGTTCAAATCCTGGCGCCAGCATGAATAACGTCTTAATGATTTCCCATGGATTTGAACCTGCCCCTGCGGCTACCAAAAGGAAAGGTCAGACGGGGGCAATCTATACCTCGAAATCGGGTCGGGATAGGGCAAGTCGCGGTCAAAAGGGAAGGTCGGGACGACTACTGTGGATCTCAAAAGGGTTGGGACAAGAAGTGGACGGTAACCTCAATGGTCCCGTACATCTGACTGCCCACGGAACGCTGGGTCCGCACTTACAAGGATGGCATCAAGGCCTCTCGCGGTGCTGAGGACGATAGCGTCGGCCAGGCTTGCCTTGGCGTCGACCTTCCTCAACTCCTGACGTAGAATCCCTGCAGAAACGGCAATCTCGGGGGTTACATCGACGATCTCGCTTTCCCTACGTATGCTAGCAACGACAAGGACGATGTCTCCCCGTCGCCCCTCCGAAGCCATCTTGGCAGAAACTTCCCCCAACGTGATGGATGAAGTGAAGACTCTTGTTCCCGCATGCTCGAGGTACTTTCGCTGCAGGGAGGCGCCCTCAGGGGACCCCCTGAGTATCTCCCACCAGGCCCAGGTATCGAGGAGTACCCTAGATTCGGTCACGCCAGAGCCCCTCCTCCCTCCGATTGAACCTTGACTTCACCTTATCTCTCAGCAGTCCAAATGGCCGTGGCACGTCAACTGTTATTACCGCACGAACAGGATCCCCTTCCTTGAGATGGGCCCTGTGAGAGTCCCTGGCTGGGATGATAATCGCCAGGCTATTCCCCACACGATGAACATGCCCGGCTACTTCAACCTCTGTCACGTATTACATAAATGTATTACGCCTATTTGAATCTTCCCTGCCTGCCGTCATGGGTGGGTTCTGAGCACCCTCGAGAAGGTTGTCTAACACGGGATATATGACTCTTGAATGGCTAGTATCCAGTAGCATGCTACGTGGTCAATGAGCAGGTTTTAAGCAAGTTTGTTCAAGTAGCGGGTTGCGGATAACTACAATTGATGAAAAGCCATGTCATTTGAACGGCGCCCCACCATGTTGACGATTCGCAACGAGACGATCAAGGTCAGGTCATCACGGAATCCGCACCGGTCAGTTAGGCCCTTCAGTCTAAGTGTGGTGTTTGGCATACTGCTGATTCTCCTTGTTCCGGCCGTACCTACGCTTGGTTCCCATTTCACCAGTGTACCGGCGCCAAGTGGCACTAAGGCAACAGCATCCGGCGCCAACTCCCTCTCTTCACCGAATGGTGACCTGCAAGTACAGTCGGCAACCGTGTCATTGGAGAATGGCCAAGGTCCTGCCTCCGGGCAACCAATGGTTTGCCAGTCTGATGGATCAGGGGGAGGGACGCGCTGTACGGCTGGTTCGGGTAGCCCGACGGGGGCTTCGCTTCCCACAAGGGTAGCTCCAATGACATCCGCTCCAAATTGGACTCAGCTTTCGCCAACCATCTCCCCGAACCTACGCTTCTGGGGCACTATGGTCTACGATGCCGCCGACGCATATGTCATGCTCTTCGGAGGAGTGAACTACAGCGGATTTCTCGGGGACACGTGGAAGTTCGTAGGAGGACAGTGGACGAACATCACACCTGCCGTCTCCCCTAGTGCTCGTTCCAACAGCGTGATGGCGTATGACGCTGCAGACGGGTATGTAGTACTCTTTGGGGGGGCGGGTCATTTGACTAATTGCTGTGGAGACACGTGGAAATTCGTGGGCGGGCAGTGGACAAACATCACTCCCACAACCTCCCCTAGCGCACGTGAGTGGAGCATGATGGCGTATGACGCGGCTGACAGTTATGTGGTTCTTTTCGGGGGGGTGGGCAGCAGTGGAAACATCCTTGGAGATACGTGGAAATTCGTGGGAGGGCAGTGGACGAATATCACTCCCACAACCTCCCCACGCGCACGTGAAGGGAGTATGATGGAGTATGACGCTGCAGACGACTATGCGGTGCTCTTTGGAGGGTGCGATATTTCCGGTATTGATTGCTCACCCACACATACACTTGGAGATACTTGGAAATTCGCGGGAGGACAGTGGACAAACATCACACCCACCACCTCACCTAGCGCACGTGAATGGAGTATGAGTTCGTATGACTCGACGGACGGGTACGTGGTGCTCTTCGGCGGCGATAACGGATGGTTCAACGGCAACGCGCTCAATGACACCTGGAAATTCTCCGGGGATCAGTGGACACAACTTTTTCCCTACACTTCCCCGAGCGAACGATATGACGGTTTGATGGTTTATGACGCAGTAAACGGGTATGTGATGCTCTATGGGGGGTGCACCGGAGGATATTCAGATGGTTGTCCCGGCTATCACATTGGAGACACTTGGAAGTTCGTGAGTGGCCCAGCAATCATCCCCTGGACCAATTTGAGCATACCCTTCTCGGGGAGTGCCCCGGGGTTCTGCAACCACATCATTAATGATGAAAATCTACTCTATGACCCGGAATCGGCGCACCTTCTCTTGTTCGATTCTTCGGTTGCGGCCGACGGCATGTGCAATACCGTGTTTAAATTGGAGAACGACCGATGGATTTACTTGTCCTTCGGACCCAGCGACCCTCCGGGGTCCTATTACAGGCTCGCGGATTTTCCGATCACATATGACGCAGGTGATGGATACTTCCTTGCATACGGCGGTTCCTACCAGGACGCCGGTGGCACGGACTACGAGTCCAACCTAACCTGGGAGTACCAAGGAGGGAACTGGACAGAGCTCTTCCCACTTCACACCCCGGATTTCTTCCCTGTCGCGGCCGGCGGGTCCTTTCCAGGTAGTGCAGCAAAGGACCTTGTCTACGATGCTGCCGAAAATGAGAGCATACTCCTGGGCCCTGGCTCAACATGGGCCTATCACGCAGGCGATTGGACAAATGTGACCTCTGGAGTCCAACCTCCCTATGCCTCTGGGGACAGGTATGGTTCGTACTTCGCGATGGCCTACGATTCCGCTGCGAGCGAGGTTTTGCTGTTCGAGGAGGGTCAAACCTGGGTGTATTCTCACGGATCATGGACTAACCTAACCTCTTCTCTACCGACCTCGCCACCGGCGGTCGTTACCCCCTCATTGTCGGACGATCCAGCTTCGGGAGGAGCTATTCTTTTTGGGGGTTCTGTTGAAGCCCCTCAGACATGCACTGGAGGGCCAGGGAACACTCAGGTAAACTACACATGGTTGTTCTCCGGAGGAGTTTGGACGAACGTTTCAGTTCCCCTAAGCCCGTCCCCTCGCTTGGGGTCGGGAATGGTTTACGATCCAACACTCGGAGGGCTCGTGCTGTGGGGGGGCTTCCCGCTCTATGATTCATGTGGAGATTTCATTAATGACACCTGGGAGTACGGTGCGGGGCCAATCACCCTAACCTCGGTGGCAATAAGCCCAACAGGTGCCACGGTGGCCCTAGGCGGTTCACAATCCTTCGTGGCTACTCCAACGTGTAGCTCCACCTGCCCATCCGGTACCTCATACTCATGGACCATCACTAACAGCGCAATGGGTTCGCTGAACACCTCCGCTGGCTCACCGGTGACATTCACTGCGGGCAGCACTGCTGGAACCGTCGGGATCTTCGTGAATGCCACTCTCTTTGGAAACACTAAGCAAAGCGCTGCGGCAATCGTCACCATAACGAACACTGGCGGCTGGCACTTGGTCTCAGTGGCAATCAGCCCCTTGTCAGTCACGCTGGCTTCGGGCGACGCGCAATCCTTTGTTTCAACTCCAACGTGCACTACGACCTGCCCATCGGGAACCACTTATTCGTGGACCCTTACAAACAACACGGTGGGCCAGCTTAACACCACGACTGGTGCCTCAGTGACTTTCACCGCGAACAGCACCGCAGGGGTCGTGGACCTTTTCGTAAACGCCACGCTCAATGGGATCACTGAACAGAGTTCAGCGGCAATAATCACTATCACCACAACTCCTATCACTCTGACCTCAGTGACTGTGAGTCCGACCGCACCTTCGGTAGGTGCGAGTACCGGAACAGTCTTCACGGCCACTCCTACATGCAGCGTGACCTGCCCAGAGACGATCACGTACGCCTGGGCACTGACAAGCGGCACGTTGGGCTCACTCAGTGGAAGCGGAGCAACAGTGACTTTCACCGCAGGCACTACTTCAGGGACCGTTGGTATCTTCGTGAATGCCACTCTCAGTGGAACTATCGAGGGGGCTAGTACGGTCATCACAGTTACAACCACTCCCATCACTCTATCCTCAGTGGCGGTGAATCCCTCATCTGATACTATTTACGTCGGGGGGATTGCTAACTTCACGGCAACACCCGGTTGCACCGGAGGAACTTGCCCTGCGGGAATAGCCTACTCGTGGTTTTTGAGCAACACACTGGGTAACGTGAACAACCAAACTGGGTCCAAAACCACCTTCACTGCTGGACCCAACGCGGGCTCGGTCACCTTGACCGTAACTGCTACACTTAATGGCAATACTGCGACCAACTCCGCAACGATCACCATCACTTCAACCCCGCCACCAGCTCTGACCGCGGTGTTTGTCAACCCATCTTCAGCCAACGTTGAGATGAACGGCACTCAAACATTTGCTGCAACTCCTACATGCACTGGGGGAACTTGCCTCCCCGGAACCACTTACTTTTGGTCACTGACGAACAACTTGGGCAAGTTGAATTCCACTGCCGCGAACATAGTCACGTTCACCGCGGGAAGCACCGCAGGGACAGTCGTGCTTTTCGTCAATGCAACCCTAAATGGGAAGACTGTGCTTAGCTCACCGGTTGTGATCACCATCAAGGAAGTCTCCCCTTCGTCAAAGACGGGTTTCCTAGGTCTGCCGGGTAACCTGGGCTACATACTAGTGCTCACCGTAATGTTGGTGGTTGCAGTAGCTCTCTCAATAGCAGTCTTGGTCTCTCGGAGAAGTGGCCGCGATGCTCTGAAGCATGGATTGACCACAGGTGAGCGCACAACCCCTCATCTCCCCCCTCAAAGTGAATACAAGGTGCCCCCCAAGACTCCACCACACCCGCCGAGCGGCGATGGCGGGAGCAAGGTTCTGGATCCAAACGACCCTCTCAGGGGATTGGTCTGATAATCATGGCTGAGGACGTTAGCGCAGATTGGGAAGTCAGCGCCACTGAAGCCAAGGTGCTGAGCATCCTTTTCGAGGCTGCACCAGGGTCTGATGCAGATCGAATACGACGGTCGGGGCTTCCTCAGAGTACCTACCAGCAAGCGAAAAGACGTCTTTATGACCGGGGGTTGATAAGAGACCGCTACATCCCGAATCCCCCGATATTCGGCTATCACACCGCAACGATTACGGTGACTCGCCCCTTCGCAGAACATTTTGAAGCTACGGTAGACTCACTTGCACAGAATTCCAGTAGCGTTGTCGTCTGGGCGGGCCAGTCAATCATCTTCTCAATTCTGCTACACCGGAATTCAACTGAAGCACAACGCAACTTGCCCGTGGTCGTAAAGGATAGAGACCCCCGTACGATAACGATGGAGGTGAGCCTTGACTTGCCAACGGTCCCTTGCTACTTCGATTTCGAGGGAGCATGGAAGAACTTTGTCGGTATCGAGGGAGTCAATGGGTATCCGCGCCCTCTTGGGGGAAAGTTGCCCAGGGCTCGGGGCGAACACCCCAGCGTTGGTCAGATCGAGGCGGCGGCCAGGCTAGTTGGCCGCCCGTTGTCACCTGAGGGTGCAGAGAAACCTGCCCACTTGCTTGGCCCTCACACATTGCCCCGTACCGAACAGAAAATGGTGCGGAAAGGGTGGGTTCAATGGCGAATATTGCCTGCAATGCCCGCCTTTCGTGGACCTACGGGCGCAAGAGTCACCAGAGTAGTGTTCATCCAAGGAGCGCTCCGTCAAGACGCTTCACCTTCGGTCTTGTTCAGGGAGCTTGTATCTCAATGCCGCACATTTCCATTCCTTTATTGCACTGATGGACGAATGGTCTTGTTGGCGAGCCTGGGTGCTGACAAGCCCCTCGTGTTCCCCAACCAAACTGACGAACAACTGCCTTCAGTCGAAGGAGTTCTCAAGCAATCACTGGAGGATATTGAGGTGATTGCCGAACCATTGCACAGCCTTCGGGTCATTGTTGACCAACGTTATGATCGCTTGTTCTCACAGGGATAGGAAACAGTATGAGTGAAAACGGATCTCACAACTGACTAGTGGGATTTGCACTGTTAGGAAAGTGGTTTCTTGTTTGGGAAAGGGGACTCCGTGAGGACCAAGACCTTTGCCAGAAAAGGGACTTGATAGTGCATCAGTCTTTCCTTCTCAACTGCTGGTTGCTAGGTCTCTACAGGCTTACCTCGTTGATCTCAAGTTCTCCCCTGCCACTCGCGCTTCCAGCAAGGCATTTCATGTGCTGCAGTGACTTCCTTTCCAACTGCAATTGCTTAACAAGAACGGAAAATCCGTGAAGGTCTGTCGAATTAGAATTCGTCAATTGACGGAGCGAATTGGTTCGCCATCATGCGGATTTGAACCGGTACCGGGCTGCCAACTGGCGCCAGCATGAACACCTTTAAGCCCGTCCCTACAAGACGGTCTGGCCGCTCACGGAGCTGCTCCCAAGACCATAGGCCGACAGGGTATCGCCCGAGCCGATGTAGCTCGTGGCGGACACGATGGTCAGTGTGTACGTGTAACTCACACCTATGTCGCCTCCCACGATCCATCCGTTGACATCGTAGACCGCCTCCACATTGGCGGAACTGTCCGTGATGACTGCGTACCATGATCCCCGAGTACCGTTCCCCACTCCACATCCTCCGAATGGGTTCCCCTGGGTGCACCCCACCCTAGTGTTCGAACTGGCGATTCCGACAGGGACTGCCGAGCCGCTAGTCGTCAAGATCTTCAACCCCACTGAGGCTGTCGTGAGCCCCGCGGACGAACTCACGCTGAAGTTCATGTCTGTCACGTTCACGTTCCTGAAGAACCCCGTGCTGGTGAAGCTGAAGCTCTTGGGCGCGGATGACGAACCCGTCATGTATCCCGATGTCAGCGTGTATAACATGGCGACAAGGAACAGAAAGACGAACACCACAACGACTACCACCACTACACCCGCCGAGTTCTTCCCGACGTCTATATGCGTGATACTCCTCATATGCCCCTCCTTGCTCCGCCAGACCGTGGGATTGTATCGTTGGACCCTCCCTGAGCTCATGCTGTCTCCGTCCTGGTCCATGGGGTCGGGCCAAACGCCCCCAGGAGAAGAGCAATCCCGATCACGTTGACGACGAGGAAGGCCCAGGCGAGCAGGAAGGGGCTTACATTGAGCGTCGATTGGAACAATAGCCCAAGGAGGGCTCCGACGAGTGGGTTCCATGGTAGCAGCGCGGCTCCCACGATACCCCGCAGGCTGCTCTTGGTAAGAACAACGGTCCCCCCGTTCTCTCCCTCCTTCAGGACGGTCGTGGAGGCCAACCTGAGATGGTAGATGACCCGGACGAGCACGAACGCGACGAGGAGGCAAGCTGGGATCCATACGAGCGCGCTCGGGGTTGCCGCCAGGGTGTCGCTGCTGGTGAGCCACAGCGGGATGGTTATGAACATCACCACGCCCGCCAGGACCCCCAGAACCCAGCTAATCCTGAGAAGGGTAGAGGTGACCCCCATCCGGTTGACCCTCTGATCGGATTCCGAGACCCCGGTTCCCACGAACGAGGTCCACATTCCTCCCTTGCTGAAGAACGAGTCGAGAAGCCCCGGCCGTTGCCAGGACGGGAGGTTGCGGCGCATCCGAACGTCGAAGGGGAAGACCAGGACCGCGCCCAGAGCGGCTCCTCCCACGACCGCGGGCCACAAGAGTGCGGACATGTCGGAGGCGCTGGGGAAGAACGCGAGCAGGACCAGTGGTGACCATGCTCCCAGCCAGCAGTAGAGCGTGATCCGGTAGTCCCGCCTCGCCTTCTGTGTCGTGACGCGGAGCCTACGCTCGGAATCATCGAGATCGGGCGCTTCCTCGTGCTCGGAGAGTCCTTTCCTCCGCATGCGTGCCGATCTCTGGTTGACAATCAGAAGGATCAGGCCCATGACGATGAGGATTGCGCCCAGGATCGTTAGGATGGTCAGGAACATGGGGGCTCCGTTGTAGGTGTAGGCATGCCCGGTCTGTGCCGAGCTGCTGTAGGCACCCGTGGCGGTGGTGGTCGCCGCCACCCCTCCCCCGTATCCGGGACTGTAGCTGTTCCCGAACAGGGCCGCCCACCAGCTTCCCCCGTCGACCAACCCCACAATCGTCTGAGAGGTGCCGACCGGGTAGAGCGACCCCTGAAAGTTGACCTCACACGAGTGCGACACGACATCGGAAACGAGGTTGATCCTCCAGCAGTCTATCCCCCCCTGCTGCGGCATCGTCACCGCGACGTCTACCGAGTTCGAGCCCACGGGCCCCAGGGCCGTCACCAGAGGCAACTGGTCGAACTCCTGCACGTCGTATTCCTGCAGTTGGGGGAAAGGTATGGACCCTCCCTCGGTCGCACCTATCGGGGTAAGCGAAGTGGGCGTCAGGAGGAATGCGGTTGTAGAAGCGCTGCCCAGGAGGGCCCAGTTGGCGGGGGCCAGCTGCAGGGACTGGGGCATGGGAACGAAGCCAGGGCTGCTCGAATTGGCATACCGATAAAGGGCGAGTTGGTAGAGCGAGCTGCTCGCCTCATGCTCCTCCACGGCCCCAATGATCCCGACGTTGCTGGACGCCAGGGCGATGTCCGCCGAGGCAAGAACTGACCCATTGCTGGGCGTGATGTCCTGCGCCGAGCTCCAAGTCGTTCCCGTGTCTGGGCTCACGATCACCTGCGCCAGGTCCTGCGATGATTCCAGGCAGGAGTATGGAGCGATCGCATGGGCCGACCAGACGACAGCGGCCAAGCCATTGGCCATCGCGGCACCGAGCGAGCCGATCTGGATGCCCATCTCCAAGGCTGTGCTGGTCCAGGTGCTCCCGCCATCCTGGCTCGCCTCGATGAGGACGGTGGTATTGAGCCCCATGGAGCATGAGTTCGTCGTGGCGGAGACGAATATCACGTCGCTATCGTCGGCTGCCAGGGCCGCGTACCCCCAATACACCCCGGAGACCACCTTGGGCGTCAGGAGGGGGAGGAGGAACCAGGTGAGACCATGGTCCGTGCTCTTCAGCACACCGAAGGAGTTGTTCACCTCCTCGGCTAGGTAGATGTTGCTGCCCCCAATTGCCAGCCCGGCAAACTCCCCTTGCGGGGTGATCGAGGTGATCTGATAGACCTGGGCACCTCCGGACAAGGCCGAGACCAGGCCGGCCACGACCAGAAGGAACCCGACTGTGACCGGAAGGGCCCCGCGGACGCTGCGGAACCGTCTCGGGACATTCTGCGTTGCGGCGCTCTTCCGACCCTCTCTTTCCCGCCCTTTTGAGGTGCCCTTTTCTCCCTCCATGATCCTCGCCCCCTGCCTAGTCTTATCATAGCACAGAAAGAGGTCAAGAGGTCTTTAACCTATCGAAATAGATGTCGACAATGGCCGATAGCCACTTCGTCAGTCAGCGAATGCCCATACCCAGAAATGGAAGTGCGGGATCGAGCATTTGGTCCACTACTTTGTCCGATCGGACCCGGCGCATCTTTCAGGGTCCCACCCTGGAAAAATTCTGTCCACGCTCTTGCCGCCCCCTCCCCAAGGGGAAGGGACCGGCCCACTGAACCGGACCTATGGCCCTGCAATCATCTCCAACGGGTAAGAATCTCCTCGCGCTGAAAGATCCGAGTGCTCGCAAAGAAGAGCGCTAGCACTAGAACGGCAAACGCACCGGAGATGTACAACAAGTTGGCAGTGTCAAGCTGAAGAAAGCCTATTTCACCGGCGAGGTAGATCATTATCAAAGGGAAGAATGAAATGCCCCCGTACTGCTGGGCACTCCGAGCATCTGTCGCCCGCGAGGACACTATCACGGAGAATTCCACCGCATAGAGGCACATCAGTGGAGCCAAGAGGAACAGTATGACCGCCATCTCCCAGTTAGGGAAATAGAAGTAACCGAGCGCACCCCTGGTAAACCCGTCAATGAGTCCTTGGTACAATACCGACCCGGCCCAGACCGCAAGGATTGTTGGGATAAAGGAGGCAAGCATCTTCCCGAGCAGTATCTCCCCGTCAGTTGTTGGGGTGGAGAGGAGTGGCTCGAGGCTCTTCTCGACCTTCTCACCGATAATGCTGTATGACGAGATCGCGGTAGGAAGAATCGCGGCTCCGATGACGAACCAGAAACTGAAGGCGTCTATGAGTGTCGGAAGGTATGAGGACACACTCGAGCCACCTGCCTGCTGCACGATATAGGCGACCAGCAGCGGGAATCCGAATCCCACCCCGAGCGGGAGAGCCATGAGCCCGATCAGGATCCCTCGTCTGTACCTAAAGATGCCCATGTCATGGCGCGCGATAGTCCAGGCTTGGGAGAACCTCATGCTGCTCCGGCCTCCTCACCCTCGTGGACTAACTTCAGATACACATCTTCGAGAGAGGGCGAAAGCTGGGTAAGCTGAAGGATCTTTCCCCCAGCCGCCATCACCGCCTCAGCAATTTCTGGGTTATCTCGGTCTGGATCCACGACCTCGACGACCAGTTGATCACCCGAAATCTCCACTTTTCGCCCTCCAATTCGGGCCCTCACTGCACTCACTAGTTGCTCCGAAGCCCGGACCACTCGCACTACCGTTCGCTTTCCGGTGAGCCCGGTTCGAAGCTCCTCTATCGAGCCAGTCGTCAGGAGCCTAGTGCGCAGGATTCCAACGCGATCGCAAATCCGTTGGGCTTCGTCAAGATGATGCGTGTTGAGGAAGATCGTTCGCTTCTCCTTCTTGAGTTCAAGGATGGCATCCCGGACCATCTTGGCCGCCTCAGGATCGAGGTTGGCAGTCGGTTCATCGAGAAAGAGCAGTATCGGGTCGTGGACGAGAGTGCGGGCGAGGGCAACCTTCTGTTTCATTCCCTTCGAGAACGTCGCGACTGGGAGATCCTTCTTCTCCCAGAGGTCCATCATTCGAAGCAGATGTTCGATGTTCTTCCGCAGAGTGACTGTGTCCATCCGATGTAGCCGACCGAAGTACTCCAGGTTCTCATAGGCGTTGGTGCTCTCGTAAAGTCCCACATTCTCGGGGAGTACTCCGATGAGTCCGCGGAGCTTGAGCTCATCCGCCTCCTTCCCTATTTCGCAACCAGCCACCTCAGCCTCGCCACTCGTCTTGGAGATAAGGCCGGCGAGCATTCGGATCATCGTGGTTTTGCCCGCACCGTTCGGTCCCAGGAAGCCGAAGACCTCTCCTTCGTCGACGTCGAGCGAGACGTGATCCACAGCAGTGAGGTTGCCGAACTGCCTCGTAAGCTCCTCGGTGTGAATCATGGGGCGCGGTCCTATTGGCGGTATAGAAGTTTAAGCTTGTGGGCCCATCCTTCTCGTGTTCGAGTAACAGCGAATCATGCGAAGCACCGAGTCCCGGACCTTGGCGTGGAGTAGCTCGGGTGGGAGGACGTGAGGGAGCAACTCCGGGTGCAGTCCAATGTGGACTCGGTGACGGGGGAGACAGAATGGGCGGGCTCCAGCACTCCGATAACGCACGAACGCGTTGGTTAGATATACCCAAAGCCGACTTAGGCCGGCCTCACGCTCTCGGCGACCTGCTCGATCTCCTTCAGAGCGTTCTGAGTGTCAGTGTCGTGGTCAAGAACTGCAACCAGCAGGGCCTTCTTCCCACTCCCCACTATGATCGTCTTGGAGTCTGCGCCCTCGACGATTATGCTCGCAGGTGGTGCCCTGCTGAGCTCGGTGTTGGCCGTGGCTGCGGCACCGAGGATAGTGGCGCACATTATTGCGAAAGTCTCGGTGTACACACCATCTGGCACTTCGGCAGCGATGACCATGCCATCCCTGGAAACAAGGGCAGTCGCTACCGCGCTGATGCGGCTTTTAAGGTCCTTGACGGCCTCGTTTACGTCTTGAATCGGCATACCCTTACACCTCCTCCTTCATGTGACCTTCGTGAGGAATTGACTGTAACCCTCTCTGATGCATAAGCATTCCTGTTCCTGATGGATGGACAAGGTAGAACTCTTGAGTTCATAAAGGGGTTTGTTCCTCAGATTGGCCTATTTCTGGTAGTTTTTCAGCCTGCTGAGCTAGGGTACCATACGTCCGAGACCGGTCAGCCTACTCTCTTTCCATCAAGACAACAGTGACTCCAGCGCGAAAACGATGATACTAACGATGAAACCAAGCTTTGATAAGGGGAAATCCTATCGGGGAGTGATGGCAAGAGGCGCCAGCGAGCACGGACTGCATTTTACAAGGACGTCTTGTGTAAGACTGGGGATGCTTTGGGTCTCGGTACTTGTCATGGTACTGCCGATTGGAGGTCTTGGGCATCCCATCTATCAGGATCAGTCAATGGTGGGCGCTAACCCCAGCGCGCGAACTCTTGCAATCGCATCTGCCAGGAACATTCCCTTCGTCCAGGGGCACTCGCACTCCAGTGCGCTGGCGCACGGGAGGACCAGTTCGATCATCGGACCAGAGTCCATACTTCATGGTTTCAGGGCAGGGAGGTCTGAACCAAGAATCGGTACGACGCTCATCCACGAAGCGATGGGTGCTGCGTCAACCGGTGAGGCCTCCATGGCAATGCCACAGAACGGAGGCTCCACGAGCCCTCCGGTCAATGAGGCCGGGAATGTGACCGCCGATGTGACGGTGGGATTCGGTGGTCAGCAGCCGGCATACGACCAGGCTAACGGAGACATTTACGACCCGGACTCCAGCAACAACACAGTGAGCGTGATCTCTGACACGACAAACACTGTGGTGGCGACTGTCCCGGTGGGCGCTAATCCCAGTGGAGTAGCCTATGACAGTGCGAACGGGGACCTGTATGTGGAGAACTGTGCACCCTCGGTGGACGGCTCAGTGAGTGTTATCTCCGGGGCGAACAACTCGCTGGTGACCGGGACCGTGAACTCTGTCGATCTGGGCATCTGCCCCGATGGAGCCGTATACGACAGCGGAAACGGGTACGTGTACGTATCCGACATGGGTTCTGGTGCTGTGAGCGTGATCTCGAGCGCAAACAACTCCCTGGTGACAAATACCTGGGATTCGATCACCACAGGCAATGGACCCACTCAGTTCGCCTACGACAGTCAAAACGGGTACGTTTATGTGACGATCTTTCCCGGGTCAGTGGACGTGATCTCGGGCCTTTCAGTGATAGCGACCGTCTATCTTGGCAACAACACCTATCCCTACGGAATTGCCTATGACAGCGGGAACGGCGACCTGTACGTCGCTGACGACCTGTCCAACAACGTGAGCGTGATCTCGGGAGCGACAAACACTTTCCTCGAGAACATCACCCTGACACCTGGTTATCTCGGCCAACCTGGTGGGATCACATATGATGGCGCGAACGGATACCTGTACGTTCCCAACTACAACGCGACGAATGTTAGCGTCGTCTCTGGTTTGACAGACAGTGTCGTTGGGGGCCCGATCACTGTGGCGACAGGTCCATACCCACTACCCTGGGGGGCGGTGTACGATGACCGGGATGGGGATGTGTACGTGTCGGTCAACAGGGCAGACATAATGGCCGTCATCTCCACGCTGTTTGATGTTGGAAGACTGGGGCCATACCTTCGCGGGCTCCCAAGTCTGGGGAACGTAACCGCTACAGTGAGCGTTGGGAACAACTCTCACTTCGGGACCTATGACCCGGACAACGGAGACATTTACGTGGCAAACCACCTCGACAACAATGTGAGCGTCATATCCGGTTCGACGAACAAGGTGATTGGCACAATCGGGCTGGGAGCGAATTCTGGTCCCCAAGGAGTGACGTACGATAGCGAGAACGGGTACCTGTACGTTTCAGACTACGGCACTGGCAGCAACAACGTCACTGTGATATCGGGCACGACAAACAAAGTGGTTGTGTCCTCGATTCCGGTGGGCACGTATCCCATCCAAGTGGCCTATGACAGTGGCAACGGGGACGTGTTCGTGTCGAACTGGGGATCGAACACCGTAAGCGTGATCTCCAACGCAGGCAACAACACCGTCCTAGTGACGATCCCGGTAGGTTTGGTTCCCCACGGAATGGCCTACGACGACGGGAACGGGTACGTCTACGTGGCGAACGATGGCTCAGACAACGTGAGCGTAATCTCGGGTGCGACTGACATGGTGGTGGCAAACATCCCTGTGGGCATAGAGCCTGTTGGGGTGGCTTATGATAGCGGGAACGGGGACATTTACGTGGCGAACTTTGGCAGCGACAACGTAACAGTAATATCCGGCACGACGAACATGGGCGTCGCGAACGTCGCTGTTGGCTCGGGTCCCAAGGGGGTGGCGTACGACTGTGGAAACGGGTTCGTATATGTGGCCAATCAAAACTCGAACAACGTGAGCGTGATCTCAGGTGTGACGAACACCATCCTTGGGAACATCACTGTAGGTTCAGGGCCCATCGGGGTCGTCTATGACAGCGGGAACGGGAACCTGTACGTCTCGAACTCAAATGCGGCCTCGGTGAGCGTGATATCCACGCTTGAGTTGACCTCTACGTACGGTGTCCTCGGGGCAGACCTTGGACAGGATCTGATGCTCTCGGCCCCCTTGCTTGGCCAGGGATCGGGCGGGGACCAGGTCTCTGTCTCAGTTTCTCCCTCATCCGGATTGGCATGTGTCGCTGACCCCGCGGGATATGGCGTGATCGAGGGGACGTGTCGGGCGAAGGCTATCGGATTGTACAACGTCACGTTCACGGTGACCGACCAGGCGAGCTATTCGGTCTGGACCTCGATGAACTTCACCGTTTTCCCTGGCCCTACTATCAGCAACCTGATTGCGTCGCCTCCAACAGTGGATCTCGGTCAATCGACCGTCTTCACTGTTTCCGTGGCAGGAGGGAGTGGCGGCAATCAGTACTCGTGGAGTGGCCTTCCCGCTGGTTGCGCGAGCGCGAATAAGTCAAGTCTGACTTGCGCACCGAACGTTGCAGGAATCACCACTCCGCGCGTATTCGTTAACGACTCCTTCGGCACGATGGTCAACCGCTCCATTTCCCTCACTACCTACGTGGACCCGACCGTAGCGACTCCTACCCCAAGCGCAGCGTCCGCCGATGTCGGTCAGAGCTTCACTTTCAGCACGACCGCGAGTGGTGGAACTGGGAGCTATCTCGGGTACGCGTGGACCGTCTCGGCGAACCTTGGGTGTACCCTCACTAGTAGTGCCTCGATAACTTGCATCCCATCAGCCGAAGGGACGACTGGCGCTGTTGCCGTCACCGTGACCGATTCCAACGGCTTTACCTCCCCTGGGGCAACATACTCCAATTTCATTGTCTATGCGGCCCCTATCGCAACGGCCCCGGTCGCGAACAGGACATCCACCGATGTTGGCCAGGCAGTAACTTTCACATCCTCTTCTTCCGGCGGGTCCGGCGGGAACACATACAATTGGTCGGGCCTTCCTGCAGGATGCGCTTCTGCGAACGCACTGGTCATCACATGCACGACCGTGTCTGCGGGCAACTTCACGGTGACGGTCAATGTGCTGGACTCGAACGGTATATCATCCAACAGTTCCTCGCTCTACTTCACTGTCTACCTCGTTCCGATCGCCTTCATGAGCGCTTCCCGACTGACCCTCGACATCGGCCAGAGCCTGACGTTGACCACTGTTGCCATCCAAGGCAGTGGAGGCTACTTCCACTCGTACAACGCTCTCCCCACAGGTTGCGAGAGCTCGGATTCCGCAACCCTGACATGCGTTCCGACCGGTTCAGGCGACTTCTCCACGACGGTCACCGTGACCGATTCGAACGGTTATTCCACCACAAGCTCTTCGCTCTCCATCACGGTCTCCTCTGACCCGGTTGTATCCATGGGTACTTCTCGCTCGACCTTCGACATTGGCCAGAGCCTCACTCTTACCACAGTTACCACCCTGGGCAGTGGCGGTTACAGCTACTCGTACAGCGCCCTCCCCACGGGTTGCGAGATCTCCGATTCCGCCGCGCTGACCTGCGTCCCCACCGGTTCAGGCAACTTCTCGACCACCGTCACGGTAACCGACTCGAATGGATTTGCGGTCACCTCCAACATTGTGGAACTGAATATCTCCCTTGACCCATCAATCGGAGCGCTGACGGCCTCCCCCACTGCGGCCGATGTTGGACAGAGCGTCACTTTCTCTGCAGCCCTGATCAGTGCAGGGAGCGGAGGGGATGTTGACTCATGGTCGGGTCTGCCGTCGGGTTGCAATTCGACTCGTTCCCTTACAGTCGGTCCCTGCATTATGCGAGCTCCTGGCACTGTCAACATCACGCTCAGTGTCGAGGACTCCAACGGCTTCGTAGTCTCCTCCAAGTCACCCCTCTACTTCACCGTCAACCAAGCTCCGACCATCGCTCTCACTTCCAACGCGAGCATCGCTGATGTAGGGCAGGCTGTTCAGCTGACCGCCTCGATCTTTTCGGCGGGGCCATACACTCTGGAGTGGTACCTCAACGGGTCAAAGTGGTCGTTGCCCCCCACTGACGCGACCGGCTACTCCTTCGCTCCGACCGGTGCCGGGATCTTCTCATTCACCGCACGGATCACAGACTCCCTTGGTGGAACTGCCCTTACCAGTTCCCCCACGACAGTCGTAGTGAATCCCAGTCTCATGCCAACGATCTCAGGTCCTACATCGAGCACTGTAATTGGAGGGAACGATACCTTCACTCTGTCGGTGAACGGAGGGACGGCGCCGTTCACATATCAATGGCTCGTAAACGGAACCCCAGTCAGTGGTGCAACTGGGAGCCAGTTCACGTATGTCCCGCTCGGGTATGCAACGTATTACGTCTCGGTGATTGTTCACGATGCGGCAGGAGCCAGAACTACGAGCGCGCCCTGGAAACTGGCGGTCGCCCCGCCGTCAAAGAGCCCGGGCGGAGGACCGTTCCTGTTGGCCACCCTGCTCTGGTCGATCATCACCGCGATCATTGTAATCGTGATCCTGGCGCTGCTCTTGCTGAGGAGACGGCGCGCTGGGAGTGCGAAGCCCTCTGTGCCCAAGGAGGAAGGGAGCGAGTCCGCTGGAGAGACTACCCCAGCGAAACCCACACCCGAGGGCTCACCGGCCGTTTCGGCCGAGACTCCCACATCGGTGGTGTCAGAACCGGCGCCTGCTTCTGGTGCAGCGACCGAGGCTGAACCGGGAATTACCGGGAAGAAGGAAACCCCGGCCGAAGGGCCTGCGTGGGAACAGCCTATAGACAAGAAACCCATTGTGATCCAACCCACCAAGACACATACCCTGGAAGTCAACGAATTCGACATGATCCTACGCTCCGCGGGGATCGATATCCCCGGCCAGCCACCAGAATCGACTGTGCCTGGCAAGACGGACGAGAAGGCTGCTTCCTCGAAGGCAGAGCCCGCTAAGCCGACATGCCCGCGATGCGGTGCTCAGTTGCCTGCGGCAGGAGCGGAGTGTCCTTCCTGCACCACAAAGAACGATACCTGATGCCTTCAGACATCCGGTGGCGATTGGAGAGGTTTCCGCCAGGTCTCTGACTCGACCATGCGGGATGACCCCATGCTCTCGAGCGCGAGACTTGTGACAGGGCCTGGTTCCCTCACCGGCGCGATGATGTCCTTCACTCCAGCGCGCTCCAGGTACTCTGTCACTGCTACTATCATGGCCATCGCGTCATCCTTGGAAGCGTTCTCGGCGGGCACGCATAAGATCCAGGCGGATTTGTCGGCCTTCGTGGTGTAGGTACGGACGAAATAGGTTGGAGACCCATCTGGACCGATGGCCCATTCCCTTCTGGTCGCTCCAGAGACTATGAAGAGCATCTCAGAAGGGTGGATGTGACTAGGGAGGAGGGGTAGCGCGAGGGAGGCCTGAGAACGGGCCCGCGCGAACCCGACATCGTCAATCGTCGCGCGACGGACCGCAATCTTCCCTTCGGTGCCTTGAAGAGAAGCCTGGGAAGCCGAGGGCACCCGCCACCACTCTACGTGAATGGCCGAGGACCAGCCCAGCTTGGTGTAAAGCTTCCTTGCAGGAAGATTGTCGGCGTCAACATCGAGCACCAACCAAGGCTTCTTGGCGGCCCTCCCTATCTCTTCTGCCCGCTTCAGGAGTGCTTCGGCTATCCCTTGCCTTCGATGGCTGGAAGATACTCCAACCGAAGCAACGTAGGCCCATGGGCCGGTGAGAGCGATGATGGTTGTTCCCACCAACCGGCCATCGGCCTCCGCCACCAGGAATCGAACGGGGGCCTTACCGAACGCGCGCAGAAGCCTGAGAAGAAACCAGGTCCCAGGAGAGAATGCGGATCTCATCTCTACCTGAGCCTTCTCTACCAGACCTAACTCGTGGTCCAGCTCACCGGCGTTATCAACCGCCAGGGTCAAGAAGGCCTTCCTTTCCGATCGGTGGACATCCCGGATGACGATACGTTGGGATCGCCCGACCGAGGATTTCCCAGCGTCCATCTTCCAATCCACCGCTGTGACTCAAGCGGGGTCATGAAATAACCTCTCACATCTCCATTGTTCCTGAGACATAAAGCCTCAACAGGTCGGGCGACTTACGAAGGAATGAGACCCTGCCAGATGCTACGGAAGGGGGCAGACGCCATTGTTGCAACCTTTGCGCTGCTGTGGATGGACATACTGGCGAGTTGAGAACTGGGTATAGGCGCAGCCAGTTCTATGACAGCGAACAGGGAATACTCAACACCAGTGCATTCTTCGCCAACCTATGTCCCTCCACGAGAGCGGCCCTATGTGGCAGCGACCGCACCGGGGCATCAATTGTCAGCCTCAACGTAGGTTCCGCAACTGACCAGACATGATTCACAAAGGACAACGGGATTGTTGTTGCGGCCCATGACGAGTATCAGCGCTACGTTTTCGCAATTCGAGCACCTCCCGCATTGGCACGAGACTCGCTTGTCATCCATCATCAGCATCCTCCCCTCAAGACCGTCAGGGGTCTTTTAGCGCTGACGTCTAGAACTCGGGCTATGGAACATATTGTCTTGTCTAGGAAAACTGGAGTGATCATTTCACGCATCCTCACGAGACCTACTGTTCTCGAGGCGGATATTCCTTCGGCTCGTAAAAGATGTAGAAGTGGTAGGGACCATGTTGTTACGTTGTTCGCCCTATTCAACAGTTGCTCGCGCCTTGAGAATATCCTCGAGTGCTAGTATCATCAAACCGAGCAGTGGGACCGGTCAAGAGTATCACTCTCCTTCGGTTCAGGGCGGGAGCGGAACAGAGGGTCTTACTTGATGAGTCCTCTAGAGGGTTGGAGCTATGGCTTCGACGCTTCGCCAGCCTCTGCGTTGGGAGGAACGGCAGGATTGGTCGAACCTTCTGGCTTCCTCTTGCGCAACAGGAGCAAGATGATGGCTATCACCACTGCGGCCACCAGGGCCACGGTGAAATACATTACTGCCCCAGAGAAGAAGGGCGGAGGGGTCGAAGGCTTCCCAGGACAGCCAGCGCAGATTCTGGGATAGATCGTGATGTTGGCCTTGTTGCTCACAACACGTCCACCATAGGTAGCGGTGACAGTGATCACGACGGTGCCGATCGCATTCCCAGCGACGAATTCGGTCGTGTTTCCCGTGGTCACGCTCAGGTTGCCAAGCGTGTTGTTCACCGTCCAGGCATAGGTCACTCCCGAAGGACACGGATTCGAAGAGCATTTGGTTACCGCACTGAAGTTGAGGTCTCCGCCGGCCACTACCTCTCCCGCTGTTGGGCTTATCGTCACACTGGTGAGAGTGACATTGGTTACAGCAGGGGTGATGGTGATCATGGCTGCGGAACTCTGGACAGTTCTTTCGTTCAAAGTGGCGTTTACGAATAGTGCGAGCGAGCCGGCTGAGGTTCCGGCGGTGAAGACGACCGTGCTACCGGACGAGGAATTGAGCGTGCCCAACCCCGTCTTGCTCGATGCCCATGAATAGGATATCCCGGTACTCGGGCATGCTGTCGAGCATGTTGGAGTGGCAGTGAATGCTGGTGTCGAGGCTCCAGTCGCCACTGATTGGGTCGCCGGGGTGATCGCCACTGAGGTCAAGGTCGTGGTTGAGGGGAAAGAGATCGTGATGACCGCAGGGGCGGTGCTCGTCTTGCTCACGCCGTTGAGCGTGGCATTGACGGAGAGCGCTACGACCCCAACTTCCGTGCCTGCCGTGAACGCTACGATACTACCCGTGGTAGCGTTGAGGCTACCCAACGCCGTGTTGTTCAGCGTCCATGAGTACGTCGTTCCAGAGGGACATGTGGTCGTGCAATCGGGAGTTGCCGTGAAGGCGGGTGTCTTCTGACCGGTCCGTATGGTGGCGGTCAGAGGCGAAATGGTCACGGACGTCAGGGTTGGAAGAGTAGCCTTGGTGACCTGGATTGGCGTTGGCAAACTCTGCTTCGTCATGCTGTTCAGGGTGGCGTTGACAAAGAGCGCGCCCGTCCCTGTCGTGTTTCCAGCCCTGAAAGCTACTGCAGGGCTTGTAGTGATGTTGAGCGTTCCCAGGCCGTTCGTGAATGACCAGGAGAATGTCACCCCGGGCGGGCATGTGGTTGTGCATACTGGGATCGCTGTGAAGTTCAAGGTACCTCCGGGTGCCACAATCCCAGAGACCGGTTCTATGGACACGGAAGAGATGCTCACAGGAGGGACCGGGGCATAAGCGTAGGCGCCGATGTCCCACTGGGCTGTAAGGGAACGCAAGCTACCGTCCGCGTCTATCGCGGGAACCTGGCCCGCGAGGTTCAGCCCCGCCCCGATGAGCGGAGAGCCGGACCCTATGTGAAGGTTGAGCGTGAAGTTGGTGTCGTTCCGCCAATCGTAGAGGAAGTCCCCGCCGGGACTGTTCGATGTCGGATATATCGGATGCACTGTAAGGGCGGGTGTGAACTCGACCCATGTCTGGGGGTTCTCCGAGCTCACTGCGGTCACCGTTCGAACGATCCCATCGTCATCGAACTCCACGCGGTCCCCTACCCGGAAGAAATCGTTGACGGGTGGGTGGGGTGGATACGGAGGCGTGAGGGTCACGTTGCTCAAGGTCCCTCCTCCAGTCAGGTAGGACATGAAGCTCGGAACGTTTACGAACTGAGGGTTCTTGCCCATCAGGCTGTGCTTGTCGTGGGGAAAGGAGTAGGTCGAGTTGACCCACTGGGAGAGGCTGTACACCGTGCCGTTGTAACCGATGGAGCCAGAATCCCCGTTGCCCCACACGTAGCTCATGGAGTTGTAGTCGCTCCCCAGGGGAGAGAGACCCATGTTCTCGAAGGAGAGGACAGCAGTATACCCTGACGGCATCCACATCACGTTGTTCCGCAGCTCGAACCTCGACGTGTTGCCTTGGGCCAGCATGGACCACCAGTCCGCGTCGAGCGGGACCATCACGAAATCGTTGTTGTAGATCCGGACGTTGGACGTGAAGTTCAGGTCGTTGTCCATCCGTATCTCAGGGCAACCGACCGCAGCGAAGACATTGTCGATTATCGTCCAGTTGTCGTAGTTCCCGTCCTCGGTCCAGATCAAGGCGGTCGTCCCCGGGATGTATCCCCGGAACTGATTGCCCTCGATCACAACATCCCTGACGAGGGCACCGCTTCCCGCGCCGGACCAGAAGAATATCCCGTCACCGTGATCACCGGTCCAATAGCAGTATTTGATGTACGGATAGGTGCTCCCGAAGTTGTTGAACGCGATGGTCACGTTGACCAGCGGCTGGCTCAGGGTCTCTCCGCTCCCACCCACTATGTCTCCGATCACCTGGGAAATGCTGTTCCCCTCGATCAACGTATTGTTGTCCATGCCCATCTCTATGCCCGCTCCCGCTTCGGACATGTTGTTGTCGAGGATGGTCAGGTTGGCGTGAGACATGACGTAGATATCCGCAACCTTGTCATCGTAGAGACCGCGGTATGCCGAACCATTGGTCACGTTGAACATCGAGTAACCGAAAGATGTCGCAGGTCCAGGGGTGCCCGAGCTTCCACCTAGCCATCCTGGCATGGTGAGGTTCAGGTCCTGGTACACCCGTAGCGTGTTGTTCGAGGCCCAGTATGGACCGACGTACGCAGCGCTTAGAGTGTAATCGTTGGCTCCCCAGCCAATGAATATCTTGTATGGTGCTCTGTGGCCGGCAATCCCGGCATAATGGGCCAGGCTCACGTTCGAATCGGTGAAGGAGATTGGCGTGACGTGGACGCTGGTCGAGGCGCTAAGGTTGCCCAGTATCATGCCGTTGTTGTTGACTGCGACCTGGGCAGGGTAGATGTCATGGATCCAGCAGTTCTCTATCGTGATGTTCGAGCCGGTGCCCCCATTGAAGGAGATGCCCTCGGGCCCGCCACCGTACCCGCCAGTGGTGTCGTTCCAGATGTAACGCGTGTCGCGGATCTCGAAGTTGTTGATGGTGACATAGGACTGGCCGATGCTCGCGTGCCCGTTCCATGTCCCCTGCTCGACAAAGCCGTACTGGTGCGCATGGAGACCTAGGGTCGTTCCTTCGCCATCGATGATCGCCGTCCCCGTCCCGAAGGTGCCACCTGAGTTCCCTTCGTAAATTATCGGCTTTCCAGGTGAACCGCTCCACCTGAGAGTGATCGTCCCATTGTAGACCACGCCACCCTTGAAGTTGACAGTGTCTCCAGGTAGGAGAGTGGTCTTCGCAGGAACGCCGGTTGCATCAGCGTCCCCGGGAGCGTGCATCCAGGGTGTAGATGGGCTCGTTCCCGCGTTCGTGTCGGATCCAGACCTGAAATCAACATAGTAATGGGTTCCGCTGGACGCTACTGGGGGGGTGACTGACACCGCTGAAACCCAGTTCCCGTTCGCGGGAATGATGAAAAGTATGGCTAGGGCGACGGCGACACATGCGCACATCCAACTCCTGCCTGCTCGCTCCATGCTCGCCCTGATTGAGAGGGGGAAGATAAAAGTTGAGACAACTGCCATCCCAGTCAACTCATGGCGACAAGGAGACTATCAGGCCATGTCCCCTAGCGGGTCCGGCTCAGAGTCTTCCCCCCCGATTTGTGGGGTCTTGGGAGGGGCGGTGACCGCTTTCTCCTTCCCCATGGCCTGGCGGAGAGACTTGGATCTGCCCCGCTTCGACACCAACATGAGCAAGGCCACCACAGCCACCACTACTACCACAGCCAGAATTGTCCAGTCTAGCAAGGGTGGAGTGGAGGTCTTTCCTGATGGGGTACTGACCGTGACCGGGTGATCGATACCCGAGGGCCCAGTTGACCAGGTAGCCTTCTCCCCTCTAGCGTCGGTAACACTGAGCTGGGGCGTGTAGGCTCCCGGAGTCGAGTATGTGTGTGTTATTGGATCGCTATTGGACTCGGTAAACGATGGCGTCCCGTCTCCGAAGGACCATGTGAGCGAGTAAGGAGCAGTCCCCCCAATGACCGCAGGGCTGAAGGTTACCGTGAGAGGTGCCGTGCCGTTCATCGCGAGCGTCGTCACAAAGGCCGCCAGTTGATTCTCGCCTCCTGAGGTGTTGCTGTATGCAGCGACAAATACCGCAGTCGTGGCTTGATCCCCCGAGGAGTCGCCAACTATCAGAGTGGCGACATAAGTTCCTTGGGAGGAGTACGTGTGCGTAACCATCGAAGTGGGGGCAGTTCCGCTCGTTGACTCTGTGGTATTGTCACCGAATTCCCAGGTGAATGTGTACGGGCCTTTCCCATCACCTACTGCGGCCTGGAAATGCACAGGTAGTGGCGCTGGCCCAGTTGCGGGCGCAGCGGATATGAACAGCTCGAGGGCATTGGAACCTGTTTGGTTGCCGGGCTGGATCCCATAGACCACCACCGTTGTGTTTGCCTGACCATAACCCCCATAGGAATTGCTCGCGGTCAGGGTGACCTTGTACGTTCCTGTCGAGTTGTACGTGTGCCGTATCGAAACCCCAGTGCCAACGTGCCCATCACCAAATATCCATGAAAACTGATATGGTGAAGTCCCACCGGTAGCGTTCGCCGTGAAGCTGACAACCAATGGCGCCCCGCCAGTAAGGGGAGATGCGCTGATCGATGGATGAAGCACTGCCGCGACGACCACTATCGTCGTGTTTGTCTGCCCACGGTGCCCATGGGAATCGCTCGCGGTCAGGGTGACCTGGTACGTTCCTGTCACATTGTAGGTGTGCTGCACCGCAGCTCCAGAGCCAAGGTGTCCATCACCAAATGCCCATGAGAACTGATATGGCGACGTACCGCCGGTGGCGTTCGCATTGAAGCTGACAACCAATGGGGCCCCTCCCTTGAGAGTTGATACACTGATTGTTGGATGGACAGACACCGCGTAGGCGACTACCGTTGTGTTTGCCTGACCATAACCCCCATAGGAGTCATTCACGGTCAGGGTGACCTTGTACGTTCCAGTCAGGTTGTAGGTGTGCTGTACTGTCGCCCCCGAACCAACGTGTCCGTCCCCAAACGCCCATGAGAACTGGTACGGCGACGTACCACCTGTAACGTTTGCCTTGAAGTTGACCACCAGTGGTGCTCCGCCAGTTAGAGGTGATGCGCTCAGCGTTGGATGAAGTGCCACTGCGTAGACTACTATCGATGTGCTGACCTGGCCATAATCCCCGTAGGAATCATTCGCGGTCAGGTTAACTTCGTAGGTTCCCGTCAGGTTGTACGAGTGGTGTATCGTCGCTCCAGAACCAATGTGCCCGTCCCCAAATGTCCATGAGAACATGTATGGCGATGTCCCGCCGGTAACGCCAGCTGTGAAATTTACAGACAAGGGCGCCACTCCCGAGAGCGCTGACGCGCTGATCGTTGGATGGAGCAATACGTTATAGACCACTACCGTTGCATTGGTCTGCCCATAACCTCCGTATAAATCAACCGCGGTAAGGGTAACCGTGTACGTCCCTGTCGAGTTGTAAGTGTGCTTTATCGGTCCCCCCGCGCCACCGTGCCCATCCCCGAATACCCACGAGAATAGATATGGTGTGGTCCCACCCGTGGCGCTGGCCGTGAAGTTGACCACTAACGGAACACCACCTGTGAGGGTTGACGCACCAATCGTTGGATGCAGTACTGCCGCGTGGACCACAACAGTTGCGTTGGTCTGTCCATGGTCCCCGTTGCCATCGCTCGCAGTAAGTGTGACGTTGAATGTTCCCGTCGAGTTGTACGTGTGCGATGTCGCCGCTCCCGAACCTGAATGACCATCCCCAAACGTCCATGAGTAGGAGTAGGGCGAAGATCCACCGCTCACGCTCGCCGTGAAGTTGACCTTCAGGGGTGCCTGGCCCGTAAGTGTCGATGCACCTATAGAAGGATAGAGCGGGACCGGTGTGGAACTGTTGAATGCGATTACAGATACTGTTCCCTGGCCGTAGTCATCTAGGTACACTTGGCCATTCGATGTGTCGTATGCGGGATACTCCGGCATAGCGCCCACATTGACCGTCGAGGTCACACTGTCACTTGTGTCGGATATCGCGCTCACATTGCTCGTGACCCAGTTGGCAACAAGCACCATGCCATCGTGGCCGTCGTACGCTAGACCGTACGGACCGGCTCCAACGGGAATTGTCGCAACTACACTGTTTGTGCTGTCGCTGATAACGCTCACGCTGCTTGAGTCATAGTTGGCAACGAATATCTCCCCCTTGCCGCTGTCATAGGTCGCACCCACTGGATTGGGCCCCACGTTGATCGTGTTGACGACACCATTCGTCTTGTCATTGATCACACTCACATCGTCTGAGTTTGTGTTGACGACGAAGATTTCCCCCTTGCCGCTGTCATAGGCCATCTCGTTCGGGTAGTCTCCCACACCTATGGTCGTAGCCGCGCTGTTTGTAGTGTCATTGATGACGGTAACACTGGCCGTCTGGGAATCGGCAACGAAGACCTCACCCTTACCACTGTCGTAGGCTGCCCCTGTGGGCTCACCCCCCACAGGTATGGTGGAAACAACACCATTCGTGCCATCGTCGATTACCGAGACGCTGTTGGAATAGGAGTTGATCACGAAGACCTCACCCTTCGCACTGTCGTACACCGCCCCCACCGGAGCGACTCCGACAGGTATGGTAGCCATCGCGGTGTTCGTACTGTCATTGATCACAGTGACGTTATGCGTGTTCCAGCTCGGAACGAAGAGCTCCGCCTTGCCACTGTCGTAAGCTACATTCGTGGGGCCGATCCCCACGACGATGTTAGCCACAACGGTGTTTGTCCCGTCATTGATAACACTCACGTTGTCCGAGTACTCGTTGGCAACGAAGATCTCCCCAATGAGATTGCCATAAGCAAGGCCCTCTGGATTGTATCCGCCAGGGATGGTCGTGACCACATTGTTCGTGGTATCGTTGACTACGCTCACGCTACCTGGCAAACTGCAGGGCCAACCCACGCAATTCGAATCGGAAACAAAGATCTCACCCTGCCCACTGTCGTAGGCCACGGCAACCGGGCCGATCCCGACCGCAGCTGTTCCTAAGACCGCATTCGATGCGTCCGAGACCACGCTCACCTCGTCCGACCCGAAGTCAGCAACGAACAACTCCCCCTTCGCACTGTCATACGTCAATCCTTCGGGACTCGGGGTCCCGGTGACAGCGCCCACCACTGTGTTGCTCGAGTCTGAGATCACGCTCAGGTTATCCGCGCCATTGTTGGCAACGAAAACTTCCCCCTTTGCACTGTCATACGCGATCCCCCAAGGGGACGAGTAAACAGGGACCGTAGATACCACGGTGTTGCTCGTGTCCGAGATTACGCTAACGTTACTTGAGCCATCGTTCGCTACGAATACTTCCCCTTTCGCACTGTCGTATGCGACCCCCCAGGGAGACGAACCCACCGGGACCGTAGATACCACGGTATTGCTCGTGTCCGAGATTACGCTAACATTGTTGGAGTATGAGTTGGCAACAAACACTTCGCCTTGCGCACCATCATAAACAGCGGCCACGGGCTTGACGCCAACGGGAATCGTAGCCACCACAGTGTTGCTCGCTGTTGAGATCACCCTCACGTTGGAGGTATATTGGTTGACAACGAAGACTTCCCCCCTTGAACTGTCGTACGCCGCCGCAATGGAATTCACGCCGTTCCCGGCCAAGAAGTTCCCGTGGACCAAGGTATTGTTGGCCAGAACCAGTGTGTCGGCCACGTAGGGGGTCTTCGTGAGAACCCTGGCAGGTGCTGACCGAGGAGTCGAAGAGAGCGTAGCCGTGACAGGACCATTAGCTGTCTGCGTCGTGACAGGATGGACGATCGGAACCGACAAGGTTGCAACGATCATGAGAAGCAGGATGCCCAGCACAAATGCGTTCGTTGGCGTTCTTCCCTTCATGTCTCCTCGAGCCTCAGGGCCACTTCGCCCTCAAAATGCTTGGGCCTAAATCTGTCGGCACGTATATATAATATTGCCATTGAATGGAGGGAGGCAGCGGAACATGCGCCGGGTCGCCTAGCTAGCTAGGGTGTAACATGCAGAGCAAACCAGACGATAGTCGCACACTCACGAGTGCCGAGGCGCGTGTGGTTTGGAGCATTCTCGCAGGCGGTCTCGAATCTGAGATGGAACGGGTGCGCAAGTCCGGACTTCCGATGTCGACATATCGTGACGCAAAACGCCGGCTGTTCGCCGAGGGGTTCCTGGAGAGTCGATTCGTACCCAATCCCCAAGTCATCGGGGTTCCACGAATATCGTTCTTGCTGATCAGGCCCTATGCTGAAGGCAAGCGATCGGTGGCGGATGCATTGGCCGAGAATCCCGGGACAGTGTTGGTTTGGTCAGGCCATCAGGTAGTTCTTGGAGTAGTCTTTCACAGATCAGCTGCTTCTAGCGAGGAGTTTCTTCACAGCGTGGCTCAAGGAGAACTGGGCAACGCGTCCGCCGTAGTCACAGTGGAATTGAGCGAGCAACCAGTGACTGCCTACTTCGATTTTGAGGGCGCGTGGGCTAGCCTTTGTGGCTTCACCGGGACCAGGTACTACCCTCGCAAACTTCCCCTCACAGAGCACAGGTACACCGCACCGGAGAACCAGAAATCGGCCATACCATCGCGCATCGCAGAACTTCTGAAACTGCCTTTTGTGGCTGAGAAGGAGTCAGTAGCCCCTCACCTGATAGGCCCATCCATGGCCCCCTGGTCTCAGCGAAGGAGTCTGCGACGGGGAGATGTCGAGTGGAGGGTATTTCCTACCCTATCCCACCTTCATATGCCCAGATTCAGAGGCTTGCACTTCTCGCATGTGCTCTTTGTCGTTGGCAAGCTGAGAGAGGCGACCAGTTCGACAGATCTCTTCCGCGACCTTGTGTCGACATGTGGTGTCAATCCTTTTCTCGTCGCCGGCGATGAAAACTCAGTGCTGATGGCCGGTCTGGCAATCGGCCGGGAGGTTAGGAAGGATTCCCAGGACGTCGTTCCACCCCAACGCCATGTCCTGCCGACAATAGGCAGTCACATTGCGAACATTGAACTTTTCCGGGAACCGTTGTCCTCACTCAGGGAACATGTCTCGCACCGGTACGACCGCCTCATTTGGTGAATACGATTCGGGCCTAACCTTGGTTTCCGTGCAGTCTCGCGCATTCTACACGCCAGACGAGTACGCCGACTTGCATGAATCGGGACATCAGCAAGACAAGCTTCCAGCCTCGGAGATTAGTTGGCTAGTACCGACTAGCGCCGCTATGCCGTCCAGCTGTCCGGCAATCGCGGCCATTGGCTCTAAGGCGGGATCATCTTCCTCCGGATCGGTCATCCAATCCACGAATCCAAATATGGCAATGACATCACTCAAGACGCTAAGGAAGATAGCGTCCGCAGGGTCATGACTTTCTATGGTAATGGACACGTAGTCCATGTCAAGCGCCAGAAGAGCTAATACCAGAAGGGCAACTGTCTCTACGATTTCGAGTGGACCCGCCTTCGGATCCAGCATGGCGGTCAGTAGTTCGACTGGCCCCAACACTACTCCTGCGGCGTCGTCCAACATGGATACGCTTGTCGCAACCCCGTCCCATTGGTTCTTTTCACATGCTGGCATCGCGCTGCCCGTAGGCTTGATCGGAGCGTACCCGGCAGTTAGGTTAACGAATGATTCGATAGCGTCTACTGCCGCCAACCCTCCTTGCTGTATGCCGGCTAGCACAGTGCTGCCAAGGGAAACTACCGTGGTTGCAGCCGCAGCCACGAAGACGCCCAGGACAACCCCAAGCAAGCTGGCTGCGCCCAATGAGAAACCCTCGATAATGGTGTATATCACCATTATTCCTGTCGATATGGCGAAAAGTGTGATGAAAAGGGGCCCGGTGAACGATGACCAGAACTGTTCGACCGCCTGCAACAACTGCGATCCTGCACTACCGGTGACGATGGGTTGGAAAAGAGCCTCAAGATTCTTCGCCCATTGGGTAAAGGCTGCTATGATTGGCGCTATGAGAGTTTGGAATAGAGTTCTTGCCAGGTTGATGATGATAGACTCCAACGTCTCCAATGCAGTGACAACCATCTGAACCGCTGCCTGGACCGCAGACGCAATTCCAGCTAGGACACCGAGAAGGACCTGGCAAAAGACTGATGCGACTATGTGTGGTAGAGTTGCCATGAAGTTTGCAAATGCCACGACGCTACCCTGAACCGCATTCCACGCGTTCAACGCAATACTTACGATCGTGCTGAGTAGATTCGTAGGTGGCCCTCCAGAGGGGCTGTTGAAAAGGCTAGGTGCCAGGAATGGTGCTAGCTCCAGAACCTGGGAGTTCAGCCCAAGCAATTCCAGTTGGGTTGTGTTCAGCACGATGTACTCCCCTCCGTGGGCTACCTTGCTGGCATTGAATGGAGCCAACGCGGATAGGAGAAGAGCTGGGCACAGGGAACTTGACGCATTGACGGACCAGGTCGTCACCACAGCGGCGTTGCTCGCCGCACTCTGAGATTGAGACGTTACGACCGCGTTACCGAGCGGTCCCTCGCATGGTCCCCCCGCTCCCCCCAAGCCCCCAAGGCTGGCAGGGTTGGTCAAGAGGGTTGCGTTGACTGAAGAATCGGCTAGGTCTGCGCGATTCTCAAGAATGACATTTACTCCGTTCACGAACGGGGCTGCCGCGCTGTTGCTGATGTTGATGTCGAATGCGTCGAACTTCTGCTCCCCAGAGTATCGCCACCCGTAGCCCGGAAGATTCTGAATCTCACCCGTGGTGTTGTTGACTACGATTGTGTTGAGACGAGTCAAAGGTTCGACCTGAACGGAGGCCCATATGTTCGAGCTCGACGTGTTGAAGTACTTTCCTATGGTCTTCGAATTGAGCGAACCTGTCACGGTAGTAGACTCGCGCGACCCTGTGGCGGTAAGGGTGTTGTCCTGCCACAGGTTGTAGTTCAGAGTGAATGTCGATTGGCTGTTGTTGAGCGGCAAGTAGTACAGGTCATTGAAGGTGAAGTTGTAGTTATTGCTCCCAAAGCCTAGGTCGCAACTTCCCGGGTTCGCGCCATAAGTTGCAGGCGTGTAAATCGTTGGCCCAGCCTGCCCGGAAGGCGTCTGGAGTGTCACGGACACAATATCCTGTGGACCTGACCCCAAGCTTCCAAGAAGATAGCAATTACCATCCGTTGCACTGCGGATAGCCACTTGGAGACCCAGTGGGGCTACAGGATCAACAGCCTGGCTGTCGGGTATCCCGTCACCCGCTGTGCTCAAAACAGTTGGGTTCAATGGGCCCCAGCTTGTGCCAGCAAGAGGATCCGCGGGGTATTTCGCGGTGTTATTGTTGTCAATGGGCCATCCTATGGATCTGCTCCATGTCCCACTGTAGGACATGTACTTTCCGGCAGTGAGACCGTAGTTGTACGATCCCAGCGCCTTCATCCCGTTTGTGAGAGCTGGATCACTGGCGGCGTGCGCGTTCCACGGGGATATGCCGAAATCAGTATCGCCGAGATAAGTGGCTGTCGCAGTGTACATTGTCGAAGGCACTGCTATCCCGTATGTTGACCCCAATTGGTTACAGGCAGTCGCAGTGTTCCACTTTGTCAGTGTCACACTGTTGCCAGGCACATACGGGACGCCCTGCTCCACGCTGAGCTTCCAGTAGTCCTCGCTGTAGGGCTTGAATCTGTCTCCCCAGACTACTGAGTTGCTGGGGTTGTAGACCAGGTAATGCGGGTCGGACAAGGCCAAGGTGCAGTTCAATACCGGGACGGTGAGACTTGGCCCCTGCAGCATCCCCTGATGGGTCGGATCGGCGTGTGACGGGTCAGTATAGTAGGACACGGTCATCGTCGCAGAAGGGATTGCGCCCTTCCCGCTCCCTGTATAGGTGACCTGCAGTTCCCAAGAATTTCCTTGTGGAGCAAAAACGCTCAGGTTAGTGAATCCGTACTTGCTCACAATTCCGTTCGTTGGAGTCGAGTTGAGGAGATAGAATACCGGGTCTGACACGCTCAAGCCATTGCTCAGAGTGAAAGACTGCCCTTCGGGATCGATCAGACTGAGCGAAACATACGCCAGGCTGTTCGCAGGTGCATTCACGACGATGCTAAGCTGGCTATCGTTGAATGCCTTGCGAGGTCCTACATAGTTCACATTCGGAATCACCACATATGTGGGAGCTCCGCTTGAAAAGACGACATTTTGTTGCGAAGTGAAGGAATTGGTGTCGAAGTGCGCCCCATCCATTAATCCATCGCCATTGGTGTTGTTGTCCAACGGATTGCTGTAGAATCCCGTTACTGATCCGGTAATCTCCTGGATGTTTGTCAGTCCGTCATTGTCAGCGTCTCCATTGAAGCTTCCAACTCCGGGGATGTTCTCGCAGTTCGGGCCCACGTAATCCGTGCAACCGGTTCCCACCAGGTGGAAGGGGCCAGTACTGTCGGCTAGGAACCTGTTCGTGTGTGTCACCATAACTTCGTAACTATCAGGAAGACCGTCGTAGTCCGAATCGGGAACACCCAGGAGGTTGGCCGTTACGTTCCCCTTGGGTGCTCCGAAATTGTGGAACGGCCCGGATACGTTGACAGATAGTCCAATCATGCTGGAGTAATTGTAGGCATGAGACTGAGAACTGCTGTTGCCCGAATTGGTGAACAGGCTATACTGACTACCATCGCCCCAGCTCCAATTAAAGCTCCAAAGCCGTCCCTTGTCTGCCAGATCGCCGACTACCCTTGCTGTGAAGTTGGAAGTTACCCCCGCACCATAAACTTCGCCCCCTACGTAAGGCAGCGAGATCATGGGGATGCCATCGTTGACGGTCACACTGCCCTTGACCGAACACACCGTGATTCCAGGCGCAGAGACGTTCGCCAAGATGCTATACACGCCGGGGAGCATGAAAGTGTGGCCAGCTGACAGCCCCCAACTGTAGGTGCTGTTCGATGAGTGGTTGCCCCAATACCAGCTCACATTCACTAGAGGCACGCTCGAGAACGTGGACCCAGCAGGGATGTTCAACTTGAACCAAGTGAATTGGTCAGCTATGGTGTAAGTGGTAGGCAATGTTGGGTAGGGAGCCGTGGGAGACGTGCTCGAAACAGTAATCGATTGCGAAGAAGTGCTTGTTTGTCCTTCATCATTCTGAACGATGAGAGATGCTGTGTATGTCCCGGCGGACTTATACGTGTTGGTGACGAAGACCGCGGGACTCCGCTGGCCTCCTGCGAAATGGCCGTCCCCGAAGACCCAGCCGAAACTGAGTCCTTTTGCCCCCCAGAGATCGGATGCACTATTTGCTCCGGAGAACGTGACCGGTTCTCCCACATACGCCTTGGGACTATTGACACTGAAGCTGGCGTAGGGTGGCGCGTTCTCGATATTGATGAAGCGCCAAATGGCGTTACTCTCCCCCCTGAAGCTCCGGGCATAAACCACGACTGCATACCGTCCAGAATACTGGTATACGTGAATCCCCTGGATCGTTCCCGTTACTGGGCTTGGCTTGACATACGAGTTTTGCCCGTCCCCCCACTGCCACGTGACGTTGTTCGGCGGGCTCAGCAATGTTACTGGAATACAGTATTTGCCAACGCATGGATAGACGTAGGACGCGTTGTCTTGGCGGGTGATACTGGCGTTGAATGTGAGGGATTGATCGACACTTGCGGCAGTCGGGTTGGTGTTCCACGAGATGATAGGGGCAGTATCGCTGGCGCTGAGCGCTGTTGTACTGCCAACTGTGATCACGGAATAACCGCACAACTTGCTATCATCGCAAGCGGTCCAGTTCAGGATGTAGTTCTTGCCCGCGGCCCATGTGTGCGAGAAGGGCATGCTGAAACTCGACGGTCCGATCGTACTGGGCGCACTCGCGCTGAAGGACGTGCTGGTACTGTCCCCCCAGTCCACGGTTCCCGTCATGTTGGTCTGATCTGGTGAGAAGAATGTCAGTTGGCCGTAGACCGGCTCCCCTATGGCATAGGAGTTCAGCGATATGTTACAGGCCCAAGTGGCGCTGTTGCTGTTGTCGAAGGCACAAGAAGCGACATTCGATGACGTACCTCCCCAGCCGAAAGTGAAGTTGACCCACGTGTGTCCAGTTGGCCCTTTCGGTGCGAACTTGACAAGGATGCCCCAAGCGTTCGACATCTGCATGGTTATGGGAGAGATGGGCTGGACCTTCGGAGCGAAGTTGTACCAGCTCATGTTCGCACTGTTCTCCAAGATGGTGATGCCAACAGCCGTGTAGGTGCCTTCGCTGCAAGTCACGTTGCACCAGTGTCCGCTCGATGCGATAGTGACTGTAGGGGACACCTTGGTGTAGAATGAGTCTATTCCGACAGTCGGGCGCACATCGTAGAAGTTCGCCCAACTCTGCGCCTTTCGTGGAGTAGGACTGCAGCATGGGAGAGCCACAGTGTTCGGTTGAGCTGTCAAGGTCACTGTCTCGTTAACTGGGCGATATGAACTTACCCGCCCGATGTCACCATACGATAGGCCGGTACTACTTGTTATCCATGAGTAGTTGTAGAAAGCACCGTATTCCGCAATCCCTTGCAGGCTCATCAGATCCCTGTTGCCGTTCAACAATGCGACTTGACCAACTGGCATGCTGTAGTTCAGAATGAAGTGCCCGCTCGGATTTGGCACGTTGATAGCCTGAATGTAGAGAGGGTAGCGGGAGGTCGTATTCACCCGCTCCTCATCGAAGCTAGTAATCGTCACGTTGTAGAAACCTGGACATTCAAAGACGTGGCTCACACTCGTCAATGCCGGAGCCAGCATCCTAACTGGTGCTCCAGGCAGCGGACCGGTAGTACTGTTGACCAGAGGAATCGGGCCAGGTATGCATATGTCCGGCGGAGCGTCGGCGGGGGCCGGCCCCGGGTTGGTGTATGCGATTCCCCCGTCCCCGAATCGCCAGTAGAAAGTAACGTTGGATACATCGTTTGGGTTAAGGTCGTAGGCCCACGAACAGAATTCAACAGGAAAACCTGCATACACAATCAGGGGGGCCATCTTGTTGAAGGGAGGGAGATACATCTGATATGGCCACCCGCCTACGGGCGAGTAAGCAACCGGAATGGGACCCACGAACGATCCCTTATACGTGATGTTCCCCCCTGTGATGTTCGACACGGGTCCTTGCTTGAGGGTGAAGGGTGGCAGGTTGTATACGTTGGCCGTGTAGAATGTGTTGTTGATACTCCCAGTAGACGCATTGGTTCCAGTTAGGGTCACCACGTACGTCCCTCGTTCCAGATAGGTATGGAAGGTTCGGGGGCCATAGCCGATCGAACCATCACCGAACTTCCACTGCAAATCGACTCCTTTGCAGAAGGTCCCGACACATGATCCTGTGAACTGCATTGGAACGCCTTCTTCGAGTTCTGCAGAACCGTTCGGATTGACCGTTTGGACGACCGATTTGATCTTGACTGAGAACCCTGTCGGAACGATTGTGATCTCAGTTGTTGCAATCACGTAGTCGAAGCTGCCATCATAAACTGTGAGAGAGACAACGTACGTTCCCACATTGTAGTACGTGTAGTTGTTTTCAAAATTCACGACTGCAAAACACTCCTTCTCTGTTGTTGACGACAGACACGTCGCTGGTTCTGGCAATTGCTGCTGTACCGCGGAGACCCGACTCACATTCGTCGTGTCATTGTAGACACCGAAGAACCAGTACAAATGATATCCACCTTGTCTCAGGATGTTTCCCGGTATCGGGTTGGTATTGTATGGGACACCGCCAGTCAGAGTTCCATTGAAATGCACCACTTGACCCGGGTAGGCTACACCGGGCGGGAGACCTCCACCGAGACGTGGACTCGCAACGAGTCTGGTAACCTGCAGACCATAAGCCGCTGGAGGTGAGGATCCGGCCCACGCGACTCCGGTCAGAACTGTAAGGACCATGATCAAAGAGGCAAGTATCGCGAAGACAGTGCATCCGATAACTGCCCTACGATGTAGCCTTAGCCGACCCATACGGGGCGTCCCTACCAGTCCATCCGATGATTCAACTGTGGCGTTCGCAGTTTGCACCATGTGGAAGTAAACATGGCCTTGGGAAATAAGGAAAAAGGCGATGAACCACTGCTTACAACGTCTAGCATGGGTCACCTTCGCACTGACCGGGACGCAGGCCAAGGCCCAAGAACATGCCCCACAAGCCAAATTGGCCCCAATTCACAGCATTCGAACTCCAAGATTGCCTTAGCCGGTTCCGGTGGCACTCATGCTGGGGTCGGCGAAGGGCCTCGAAGCCCTTCGCGATATCGCTCTGATCCCGTACGATCTCAAGTCGGCACGCCCAAACGCATGCCGGGTCGGGCCCCCTTAATAAGGGCGTTCTTGATACGGTATTGGGAAAGCATGGAGGCTCGCCGCACGATCAAAAGGTTACAACCTCTTCGGGACCTCGAAGACGACGGACGAGAGGTCAACAAGCAACGCGCTCCCACCACCTCCGCAGCAGGACTCATCCACGACCCTATAGAGGAACTGATTCGTGCCCTTCACCTACACCCTCAAACTCGCGATGCGCGGGCAGAGAAGATCGACAAGCTCGATGTTTCCTGAACTCCATGAACTCACCCAGTGTCCTGCAAAGCACCTCGAGTATCCAGAAAAGAGGTCTTGGTGTTGGGTGGCTCTTGTTGAGGGTTCTCGGAACGCTGATCGTGCTGACTGGCATCCTGATAGCCATAAACGGGCCGGCGTCGTTGGCACCTTACTGGTTTCTCTTCGTCATCATAGGGCTTTCAATGACGGTCTACAGCTATTATGGAGAAATGAACGCGCTCAAATCGCGTAGTGCTTCGCGCGCACCCCAGCTTCCGTACACCCAGGCGCCATCTGGAAAAGTGGCAGGCGATCCTGCCCCCAAGGCATCTGATCCCGCGATAGTTGGCTCTCGCTATTGCCCTAAGTGCGGCACTTTGAATCCACGGCATAACGACCATTGCCTGAATTGCCAGAAGGCATTGCCCCTTCCCACCTGAGGGGAGATACCTTCGCAATTGATGCTCGCTCTCCTCGAGCACTTGGCTAGATTGAGCAGCTTGGTCAACAAGAGGATGGAATGTTAGGGTATTATCTACTTTCAGGCAATCAGTCCCAACATGCAGGGACAGCCCTATGGATACCCTCAAGATGCTGGATACGGACAATCTCCCCAATATGGGCAACCCTACCAGCAGGGTTACGGCGGCACACCCAATCCCCAAGGTCCAACGCAACGGAACAACACGGTCTTGGGTGCAGGCATCGTCGTCATCATTGCATCGATCCTCGTCATTGTGGCAGTCTTCTTGCCCTTCTATCAGATTTCGGGCAACAACTCGACTGCTGACTTCGACTTCTCCCAGATATGTGCAACCGGGACTGAAGAATCGGTGACTTACAGTGCGTGCCTTTCCTACTCTGCGTTCATCGCCGAATTCTCCGGCGAGAACGGCTCATCAGAGGCGGTTACTGCCTACACAACGATCGAGAACTACTTTGAGATCGCGGGATGGCTGGCGATTGCCGGTGGAGCCTTAGGCATCATTGGAGGTGCCTTTTGCATGGTCGCGTCGGTAGGCATTCCATTCGCAGCCACCAGAAAGATGCTTACTATCGGAGTTCCGCTTATCGGAGGACTGCTCATGCTGGGCGCGGTTATCGCTGTACCCGTCGGAATCCAGATCGCCGGATCGCAAATGAGCTCTGGATCTACGTGTACTCTCCAGTTCTTCACCTCTTGCAACGGAGAGACCGGGAATCCGTGGATAGCCTGGTACCTGTTCCTGGTCTGTTTCGTTCTTGCGATCATAGCTGTTGTCATGGCTTCAAGCGGACAGAAGAAGTCGACCGCCAGCGAAAATGCGGCGTACTACCAGCAACAACCCTCTCAGCCAGCAGGATACGGGGGTTACTCGTACCCTGGGCAACAATACCCTCCGCAACAGCCATACTATCCTCAGCAAGGGGGCAGCTATGGGACCTATCAGCCGGCCCAGCAGTATCCTCCAGCTGCATATTCGGGGCAGGCCCCGGTATGCCCACGCTGTGGAGGACCAAAGGTGGCTGGTGGCACATGGTGTGCCGTCTGCGGAACGCGCTTCTAGTGAGCAGGGCTAAGTGGCGCGCGGACGCCCTGCCCTAGTACGCGGGATGAGGGGTATGAATACCAAGGTGGCCGCCATGAACAGACCGAGAGCCTCCCAGGCGGCTGTGTAACCGTATAGAGCGACAATATCCGCGACCACGAGAGCGATGCAGGCTCCTCCCACGAGCTGTATGCCATTCAGCAGTCCGATCGCAAGAGACGTATCTTCATCGGTCAGGCCGGGAATGTAGGGCGGTATGACGTACATGATGGCATAGGTCATCCCAAAGCCGAACGAGAACCCGATGGCTATGACCGCTGTCTCGATGAGCCCCACGAAAGGGACAAGAAGGAGCAAACAGGCTGGGATGGCCGTTAGAACGACGAACTGGGTACGCCGGTTGGCGTAGCGTTCAGTAAGAATACCCCCTACCGGCCCGCCGAAAAGGCTGGGAAAAACGAACAGGGCGCCGACTGCCCCGGCCAGGGCAGCGCTCCAACCATGGATGGACTCAGCGTAAGGCACGAAGAACTGCCCCGAGGAAAGCGATGCTCCCTCCAGGCCGATAAAGCTCAGTCCGATCCCCCATACTGCAACTGAAGAGAGCGCAGTGGGAATCCCGCGCTTTCTCTGGGCCGAGGGCTCCGGCGGAGCTCCTGCCCAAAGCGGTATCTGGACTATCGCGAGTATCACCAGCGCGAGCATTAGGATACCTCCTACTGCGAGGGCGCCACGCCAGCCGACCGAAGGGATAAGAATGGCCGATACGAATACACCCAGCCCTGCTCCCGCGCTGTAGGCTGAGCTGAAAGTTCCAACCGGGATTCCCCTCTCGCCCTCCGGATGAAGGCTGGACACCAGGGCTATGGCCGGGGAGAAGAAGAGGCCGGCACCAGCTCCGGTACCTGCCCTGAGGGCCAGGAGTACCCAGAAGTTCGGGGAGAACGCCGATGCGATACCAGCCACCCCGAGTATCGCGGCTCCGACCAGCGAAATGCTCCGCGTGCCGTAGCGCCTGGCAAGGAGTCCAGCCGGGACTTGGGTGATTCCTGCTCCAGCGAAGAAGGCAGCCAACAGATACCCCCAGGCTTGGGTTGATGTTCCGAACGTTGCGCTGATCCCCGGGAGACCGGGACCGACATCGAACCAGTTGTAAGCGTAAACTATGCGGAGCGCGATGAGGGTCATGGTGGCACGGCCGCGCTCGCCGCGCACCAGTGCTCCCCAGGCGCTCGAACCGGAACTCATCCAGTTACCATTCATTTGGCGAGCCTAATAAGATTCATCCTGCGGGGTGATGCCCGAAGCGTGGGCTCGATTACTTCTCACGTCAGAGCACGCGGCCGAGGGTGAGCTGGTCCATGAGGTCAGCGTCCGCTGCGCGTATTCCCTTCTCCACATCGGTCCTGGTAAGAGTGTCCCTGGGGTTGCCTTCCATCTGTAGGCGGAGCCAAGCGCGCGTGAGGACCTGTCCCCCAACCTCGTGCAGGAACGCATCGAACATCTCAATGATTGGCACTTCAGGATGGTTCTGCAGTTCCAGGCAAATGGCCCAGAGCAGCGTGTCCCGCCTGGTGATGTACGAAAGGTATCCCCGCAACATGGCCTCGGCCCCTTCGTCCAGAGATGGTGGTTGGGATGGAGGCTTGTAGCAGCCTATGGACTCCTTCACACCACCTGTTTCCCTGATCGTGAGCGCTTCCCAGCCCTCATCCTTGGCACGGAGTGCAACTCGTCCCAGGCGCTCGTCAAAGAACAGCGGCAACGCCTCTATCCCCTCCTCCTCTCCAGGCGGGGGAGTGACCGGAAAATCACCCTCTCCGGGTAAAGGCATGTCCTCCAGGAACAGGGCACGGAGATCCTCAGGCGATGTCCAGAGTCCTTTTCTCATCATCTTTTGCTGGAGCGCTTTCTCTCGTTTGCTCCCTTCGGCAAGCCATTTGGATAGGGGGTGACGCTCGCATTCGGCCTTGATGAATCCGAGTTCGAAGTTGAGACCGATTGGCGCCTCGGTAGGTTCGGGCATATCCGCCCAGGCCGAGATGTTCCTGATGTCGACTCCTGGGCAAGACAGTATGAGAGTGGCTTGGGCCCTGGAGCCCAGGTGAACGCTCACCGGGAACTCGGCGCAGGGGAATGGCCTTACCGGGTGGCAAAGGCACCGGTTGGAACTCAGAAAATGACACGCACCGCCTTGAGGTCGGCTCGCAATTCGCACGTAACCTCCCTTCCCATCCAGGAATGGCATCTTAGAGTCCACCTTGAGGAGTGGTGGCTTCTCGTCGGGAGAGACGGCCGGAGTCGCATAGCAACACAGCCCGCAGTTGGGTAGGCAAATGAAGGAGAATCCACTGAGCAGCGAGAGGTCGAGCCCAGGCTTCCCAATCTCAGATGGGCCAGGTCCCATGGGGGCTACCAGTAACCAGAGATTCTTGAAGTCTCGCTGCCCAGTGTGATGGGCAGGGGGGACTCATCGTCGATATAGGCGGAAGCCGAGGGAGGGAGTCGAACCGCCCGGGGGTTCGCCTACAGGCCGAAAATGACCCTTGTTCTCACGGTGACAGCACGGGGTGAAATGTTCCTCGACGGGCCCCTTTGCGGGCATGGTCCGACAGCACATTACCTTGGTTGGTTCCTTCCCATTCTGGACTCTGTCACTGTTCCGAAACGAATCATTGCTCGGCAAGCTCCGCAGGCTTCGGACCTAGATGAACCAGACACCCCAAGGCAGGGTATGCTCCTTGGCTCATGGATGATCTCATCGACTTGAGAGATACCAGCGACCCCTCTTGAGTGTCCTCGCATGACCTTGAACCATGCCATTTTCGACCGGAATCCCCCCTTCCCTTGCCAAGTTCTCATCCTTGCCAAGTCCGTTCTAAACCCCTATGTGTCCCCCGGAAAGCAACTTGGCAAGGCAACTTGGCAATGTACTTGGCAAGGATGCGTTGGACACGTTGGCACTTGACTCGATTCCCACTTGCCCCGAGCCTCGCGCAGCGGCCCATCAGGCTGACATGGGCCTGCAAGCGGGGCGAGGGGCCAATATGCTATGCGTGGGCCTTGGAGTGCTTGGGATGCGCTACGGGCGCAATATCCGCCCCACCAGTGCCCCACAGTCCCTGGGCCTTCGCTGCCTTCTCAACGGCCTTGGACCCAGCTGCGGTGAACCCATAGTCTCCGCAATGGGCACACTCGTCAGCCTCGAAATCCCCCAGGTACGTCCCCTTCAACGAGAAGGGCCTCCTGACGATGCGAAGGGCCTTGCTCCCGCACGCGGGGCAGAGACGGCCCTTCAGTAACTTGGACGCCATCATTCCCTGTACACCGTGAGGACCCTAATAAGGCATTTGCGAATGATCACCGCGATGTGCCACTCTCCGTACTCAATGTCATACCTGTTCTCGCCGAGCGCAGCCCAATCACCCTCGCGGATCATCCTTGTCAGGTCAGTGTGGTTGAGACCCCGGTCTGCCATGCGCTTCAACGCGTGACACCTCGGATGGATGAGACATTTCGCCCTTGGATTGACCATGCTGGCCTACCTCGTCACCTGTTGAACGAGGTGGGCCAGGCAACCATCAACGTTGATGTGCATTCGGGCGGCCGCGGACGCACACCGGTCACGATCCACAAGGGCCACCGGTACATTTATGGTCCGGCACGCCATGTTCTCTATGCCCCAAGAATGCGGGGGGCAGGACTTGAACCTGCGGAGAGTGGCACTCTCCCACCAGAGCCCAGCGCGACTCCACCAAGGCTCGGCTGGGCCCTGGTGTTGCCCTTCAACTGGGGTTTGACCCCGCGTCTTGGGGGACGCGCCCCCTCATCTTGGATGGGGGCGCGGCCTGGCTTGGTGAACAAGAGATGTCGGGGTTCCGGACTTTGGGGGCTATGGGAAGCTCACAAGACCCTTCTTTCCTGCCAACCTGCCGCTATGGACCTCTATACCGGGAAATTGGCCAAATTCATCGCCCCGCGCTTGCGCTCCAATTCCGACAACCACTCGCCGTTCTCCGCCGCCTCCTTGAATTCGGACAATCTCAGGTTGCTGTCTTCTAACACCAGTTGCTCATTCAGTCTCAAGAGTAGCTTCAACAGTTCGTGTATTGTTGCCACGTCATAGCTTCCTTCGACTTCCGCTAGCATGTTGTTGTAACTCGTGACCAGTGCATTATATTCGTCTTGACGGGAATCCAAATTGACCGTTCCTTCACCTTGACAAGCAGAGCAAACCGAGTGGTGAGTCTTCCAGTGTTCCTCGAAATAGCGCCCCTGAACATCCGGATCATGACGGACCACTCTCACTTTTTCGCTCCATTCAATGCTGCCTCTTCCTCTACATGCGGCGCACACCAGAATCAATCCCTTGCCATAATCCGGGTTGTTTGCCAACTTTTTAGGTCCTGTCACGGGCAGAACCTTCTCTTCAGGAAAACGAATGGGCACTAGATGCGTAAAATACAGTCCAAGTTGTCTCCACAGTTCGTCTGACAATGCCTTGCTTGGCCTTGACGATCTGGTTGAGCTATGCCAGGTCAGTGTGGCGAGTGCGAGTTCCAAGACAATCAGCACCACCATGTCCCCGGTTGGTGATCCGAAGCTGGAACTGCGCAAACTTCCCATTGTGAACTCATAGATGCTTAGAAGAAATGAAAGAAAAAACCCCAGACTGAGGGCCCTCATTACTTTTGAGCGCAAGAGTTCCCTCTTGAACCAAGGATCGCTACGGTGCCGCTCGAAGAACGAACGGCCCAACAATCTTGACAGGGTCAGGAAGCTGGATTCATAGTTCGTGAGCGGAAGGCCCAAATGACTCAGGAGGGCAGCCCGAGACGACAATTCCTGAAGTCTTTCTCTAGGTGCATTCTCGACAGTATAGTGGCCGTAGTGTTTATCGAAGTAGGCTCGGGCACCCTTTGACTTGAGTTCCTCGCGCACCTCCCGTCCTATCGACCGCTTGTTTTCCATGTCTTGTTTCAGCTTTTCCATTTCCCTGATGCCCTTCCGTGTAAGGACTCCTAGGGAGGCATAGTCGAGAGGACTGGGTTCAGCTGGGGGCTTGGGGTTGTCGGTATCGGTCACATTCTCCACCATTCGTCCCCCCCACATAAATTCGTCAGGTCCCGGGCAATCCGTCAGAATGTCCCTTGACCGCTCACCGAGTTGGAACCAAGCCCGTAGGCCCACAGACTATCGCCAGTGCCTGTCAGCACCGTCCCCTGGGGCGTGATGATGAGCAGGCCAGTGTCTTGCAACCCACCAACTGGGCAAGTGGACGTGAGGCAGGTCCACGAGGACGAACCTGGCGTCCAAGTGGCCAACGGAGTCGCACCGTTGGTAGACCAGATGACCGCCAGCCAACCGGTCACCGCATCTCCAGTAGTTGTAGTGATCTTGAGTCCGAACTGATTGGTAGTGAGCCCCGACGATGCGTTCACGGAGAAGTTGTAGGTGTTGCACGGAGTAGCAGTCACGCAAGAGGCCAATGCCCAAGTGTATGTGGCAGGGGTACCAAGAGTGCTGGTCCCCGTCGATGCCATGTCGTACGCCTTGGGAACTGCTACGCCGATGCCGCAACCTCCAAAACAGGAAATCATGATCGTAGGAATGAACAGCCCGGACAATACTATCATTGCGGCCACAGTGGCTACAACCACGCCTTTCTTGATGACCAATCTTCCATTCAGTGCAGGTGCCGGAACACTTCTCTCAAAAGCAATTGCCTTGATGGCAACAAAAAGGCCCGGCAGGAAAATGAATGGTGCGAAGAGAAGGGTGTAGAGGGCAAGGTCCTGTATGCTCATGCCGTCTACCAAGATGCAAGAATAGCAGTAGTTGGTGATGAGATACAGGTAGATGTCTCCGAAGAGAATGAACAGCAAGACGGCGAGCATCAACCCCATTCCAATAGCCCACAGCATTCGGGAGTGCCTGACTACCCACGGTGTTCCTTGCTTGGCGGCGGCCTCCAGGCGATTGCTCTGTTCGCTCATCTAGTGCAGGTCCGGATGGGGCTCGGGGTAAATTAACCTGTGTGAGGGGTTCAGCTCCCCACCATTCGTCCCCTTCAGATAAATATTCGTCAGGTCCCGGGAGGCGGGTTTTTCTTGGGCTGTGGGAGAAGGGCACGTACCCACACCGCTACCACAATCGCACCGGCGGCTGCTCCGATGCCGAGCACGTAGTAACCCTGGGAGTCCGGCAAACCGAGGAACCCTGTTGACACAGAGTTTGATGAATTGGTGCTACTGGCGAGTATCGTAATGGTGGCCGAATTGTTCGTTCTCCAACCCTCAAATGTCACGGTTACTTCAAGGGTCACACTACCTGCCTGAAACCCGGCGGTGAAAGTCACAAACCTACCTGTGGTTGAGTTGAGCGTTCCGAGAGCATTTGACAGGGACCATGTGTAAGTAGTTTCTGAGGGCGGGCACAGACGATCACCATCATATAATGCCGTAGCGTTGAAGATCAAGGTCTTCCCTACGCTGACAAGGCCAGTTGTCGGGCTCACTATCAGTCCGTCTATTGGGGGTAGCGGAATGCCCACATGAACATACGCGGGCGAACTTTGGACAGTGATACCATTCATCGTGGCGTTCACAAAAAACCTTTCCTCACCTGGGCTGCTCCCGGCTGTAAATGTCGTAGTTGAAGTTGTCGTTGAATTCAATGAACCCAAAGAGGGAGTAGTGAGAGTCCATGAGTAAGTAATCGTTGAGACGCAAGGTTGATCCAGACAGCTGGCATCGACCGTCAAGTTTATGGATGCACCGATCGACATTGTTAAGGCGGAGGGGGTGATTGAAGCGGAGGCGAGCACAGTTGGAGATGGAATTGAGGTAGCGATTATGGAAACGGTGCCTGAATCTCCGTTCGTCACATACATGTCCCCGTTGGTTCCATCATACGCCACCCCAAATGGCCCTGCCCCAACGGGAATCGACACAACCTCTTGATTCGTAACATTCGACAATACCGACAAGCTGTTCGACCCCCAGTTCGTTACATAAATATCCCCGTTGGCTCCATCGGATGCGATGCCCGTAGGTTGCGTACCTACTTCCACCGACCCTGCCACTTGGTTCGTCACGCCCGATATTATTGTCACGTCGTCTGAGCCATAGTTTGTAACGTACAGGTCCCCGTTGGCCCCACCATACGCGACCGCCCATGGTTCTGACCCTACCGGCACCCACGCAACCACCTTGTTCGTACTACCGGATATCACCGTCACCTTGCCTGAGCCATAATCTGTAACATACAGGTTCCCGTTGGCCCCATCATACACTACCCCCGAGGGCTCCGATCCAACTGGTATCCATGCAACCACACTATTTGTCGCCCCCGATATCACCGTTACGTTGCTAGATTCACCATTGACCACGTACAGGTCCCCGTTGGCCCAATCATACGCTGCCCCAATTGGCATCGAACCGACCGATATCCATGCAACCACCTTGTCGGTCGCTCCTGAGATCACCGCTACGTTGTTGGAATCTTCATTCGCAACGTAAATGTCCTCGTTGGCCCAATCATATGCCAGCCCATACGGCCCTAACCCAACCGGCACCCATGCCACCACTTGATTCGTCACGCCAGATATCACTGTCACATTGCCGGGACTCTCGTTAGCCACGTACGTGTCCCCATTACCCCAATCATAAGCTACACCAATTGGGTATGCCTCTACCGGCACCGATGCGACCACGTGATTGCTGTCACCCGATATCGCCGACACGTTGTTGGATTCCACGTTTGCCACGTACACTTCCCCGTTTGTTTGATCATACGCCATACCATCCGGCCCTGCGCCAACCGGTATCCACGCAGTCACTTGGTTTGTCACACCGGATATTACTGACACGTTGTTGGAATTAGGCATGCTGACATAGATGTCCTCATTGGCCCCATCATACACCACACCATCCGGTCCAATGCCAACCGGTGCCCATGCAACTACTTGATTCGTAGCACCAGATATCACCGATACATTATCGGAGTTTCCATTTGCCACGTACAGGTTCTCGTTGGTTCCGTCATACGCCACCTCATATGGCCTGAGCCCAACCTGCACCCATGCAACTACTTGATTCGTAACACCCGATATCACCGACACGTTGCCGGAATTCATGTTCGTGACGTACAAGTCCCCGTTCGCCCCGTCATATGCCACCCAGTAGGGGCCTGACCCAACCGACACCGACGTGACCACCTTGTTGGAGGCGCCAGATATCACCGAAACGTTGTCGGAGGCGTAATTCGCGACGTACACGTTTCCATTGGCTCCATCATATGCCACTCCATACGCCCCCGCCCCAACTGGCACCCACGCCACCACCCGATTCGTTGAGCCAGATATTACCGACACATTGTCTGAATCTCGGTTCACCACGTACAGGTCTCCGTTGGAACCATCATATGCTATCCCGTATCCCCCGGAACCAACTGGCACCGATATGGCCACTTGATTCGTGGCACCCGAAATGACTGACACGTTGTTCGAGTTCAGATTATTCACGTACAGATTCCCAGTTGAGTTGTCGAATGCCACGCAACTTGGTCCGATCCCATTACCAGCCAGGAAATTGCCAGATACCAAAGTGTTGTTGAAAAGGACCAGAGTCTTGTTGACATGTCCATAGGACGTATTCCCTTGGATGCGTGACAACTGACTGACCAATCTCACCAAGGCTTGTGGGACTACGGTCCGGTGGTTCGATTCACGTGGGAGAACCGTTCCCCACCCCAACCCGCTGGCCACCATCACTCCAACCACTACGATAGCCGCGACAACTACCCACATCCGGCGCTTCCTGGGCACACATTCCAGTATGGGTCCCCTTCAGATAAATTCGTCAGGTCCCGGGGACTATCCCGGGAACCACCGAATCGTGACGGTACCTACCTCTTCGGGATTCAACGTTCCTCCTCGTACTGAAGTGGCCTCGAACAAGAGAGCACGAGCACATGTCATGTTGGGGTTCAGGATGGAGGTAGTCAGGTTATCGGAGGATGAGTTCCACCAACCAGAACTAGCATTTTGGGAAAAGTAGAGTCTTTGGACATCTTGGCTGCAATATCCTTGGGGCTGCACATTGTCTGGACTAGAATAGATGCCGAAGTTCGCAGGCTGCGGGGCGGCGGTCCAATTCAATGAGACTTGGTCGCTCACACTTGAGAATTGATAGCACGACGAGGCAGAGCGGGTTTGATTCAAGGTGAGGCTTGTTGATCCTATCGTTCCATTGAGGACTTTGCAGGGATTGACGATTTGCTGTGGAGGTACGGCGCTTCCCGGCGTGCGGTAGTGGTCATACACTATGATTCCACACCCACTCACGACCGCCGCTACGATTACGAGAGTTACGATAATGCGGATTGTCCTGCGTCTCCTGTCGGGGGGCCTGGGACTATCGGGGTTCTTCACGTCTCCCACCATTCGTCCCCTTCAGATAAATTCGTCAGGTCCCGGGTGGGGGCCGCGAGACGAAGGGGGATGGCAGGGGCCGCCTTCCTTATTCGTGTCAATAAAGCGAAGTCGCTCCCCCTGCCCACTCTCCATCCTCGGTGCAATCAAATTCATATTGGAAGTTTTCCCAAGGATGGCCTGAGATCACAACAAAGATGTCTCCCTGGCTCAGCGACTCGCTCTGATTGGCTGGACCGTTCCAAGCGGTTCCGCCAGCGACGGATGGGTAGCTCGCAAGCCAAGTCCCATTTGGAGAAGCAACCACGACATACCACCCCGACGGTGGGGCAATGCAGGACGAAATGCCACCAGCCGGCGATGAGCAGACCGCAGTCGCGGATGGAACAAAATGACCTGAGGTTGGAGGTAAGCTCGGTGTGCCATCGGGATAGCTGCTCCTGTTCACCACGTATACGGTAAGGTCCTTGATAATTGCAGTGCTCCAGATACTCCTTACGGTCAAGTTGGCATAGTTGATCGCGTCATTAGGTGACGTCTTTTCACCGGTGTAATTGTAGGGTATCAGGAGATATTGCCGGGTAAGGTATCAGGACATATTGCCGCCCCTGACAAGGGGTGGCAATGGTCAAACAGGATGTGCGACTGCGATTTCAGGCAGTCAAGTTACACTTGGTGAGGGGCGTTCCGACCGCCAGGATCTGTGAGCTCTACGCGATCTCTGAACGGACACTGAGGCAGTGGTGTCGCCGGTATAGAGAAGGGGGCGTGGATGGTCTACGATACCTGTCTCGGAGGCCACGTCGAGCCCCGAACCGGGTCAATGGAGTTACTCTCCACAGGATACTGCGCTTGCGTCTTCGCCATCCGGCATGGGGTGCGAAGAGGATTCACGCTTACCTCGTGAGGAAGGGTGTTCACCTCAGCTGGATCACAGTGCACAGGCACTTGAAGCGGCATGGCCTCATGGTCAGGATCGCCCGAAAGCCAAAGCCCTTCAAGCGGTTCCAGCGGTATCATGTGGACTCCCTATGGCAGATGGATGTCTATGCCTTCAGAATCTCCGGTGTGGGGAAGGTGTATGTCATCACCATCCTGGATGACCGTTCTCGCTACCTAGTTATGGCGCGGGCGTACTCGAGACAACGGGCCAAGGAGGCGGTCAACTGCCTCTGGTGGGCTATGAAGGCGGGAAGGAAACCCAAGGCGATCTACGTGGACAACGGGACTTGCTTCATCTCGAAGGAGTTCAAGCGGTTCTGTGCAAATCGACAGGTGAATGTCATCTATGGAAGACCGTACCACCCGCAAGGGCGAGGGAAACTGGAACGGTTCCACCGCATACTCACCCAAGAGCTGATCGGACAGGTGCGTTTCCGTTCACTCACCCACTTCAGGCGGGAGGTGTGGTTGTATCGGCGCCAGTACAACAAGAACCGACCACATGGAGGGATAGATTGGAAGACTCCAGCAGAGGTCTACCGGGACCCAAGCTTGAAGAACAAAGGGGCCATGTGAGGGTTTGCCAGGGCGGCATTATGTGTTGATAACCCAACCGGCAGTATGTCCTGTAACCCTACATGTAATTCAGAAAGAGAAAAGGCCCTGACGGAAGGTCCATGGGAACGCCAAGCCTAAGCGGATTAATGAACACGGCCGCCAGAATCAAGGCAATCACGATAACGATAGTGACGATCAACATGATACCGCTGGACAGGATTACCCCTGTGGCGGGGCGTCTCTCCTTCTCTCGTTCTTCAGCAATTCCCCCTATAGAGAGGCAAAGGCCCGTAACAAAAGGGAGCACTCCACCGAAAATCGCGATAGTCTGAAAGGTAAGGGCGAGATCGCAGTTGCCACCGTAGTGGCATGAGTAATAGGACCACGACGAGAATACCAGGGCAACGGACATGCCTATGAGTGTCAACGCCACTCCAAGTGCCCACAATGCCTTGCCCCTGGTCATGTGATTCTGACTTATAGATGGGGCTCGGGGTTAATCAATCTGCGCGAGGTGGTCAGGTCCCGGGAGCGGGCGGCCCTTCAGAGGGTGACAGAGCCGTTCAACCCGACACCGTATCCATAGGCATACAAGATATTGCCCTGACCAGACATCGAGGACGTTGAGATGAGCATCAGGTGGTCACTTTGAATCCCACTTATCGGTAGGATCGAGCCTGTGGCGGCCACCCATGCCCACGCGCCTGACACGTTAGAGTATCCTGCCAGCGGCACGTTGGTACTTGCGTTCCAGAGTATCGTCACCCAGTCAGTCAACACACTCCTTGAAGGGGAAAAAATTTCTAGCCCTAACTGGTTGGTTTTCAGTTCGGCCGATGCACCAAGAGTGAAGTTGATGGTTGCGCAAGCGGTGCAGGAGAAGGTTGTGGCCAACCCCCATGCAGTTGAGACGTTGCTGTTTCTGCTGCCAGTCCCAATCTCGGCGAAGGTGATCGGCAGGGCAGCGGGCATTGCAGTGGACCCATTCCAGCGATGAGAAATGACCCAAAAGAATCCTCCCAACAAGACCAACACTACGACCGCGACAACAACTATACGGAGCGCGATGCGCTTACTGGCCGCCTGGAGCGGGCTATCTGGATAGGTCACAGACATAGTATTCGTCCCCGCCAGATAAAAGTGCGTTCCGGGGCGGGTCAGGAGTTTCTCCGTAGGTTGGGACACTTGGGCGGGGTTCGTCAGGTCCCGGGTGGGGGTGGCGAGACCCTGGGTTTGGGCGGAGGGAGAAGGGCACGACTCCACACCGCGACCACCACCACCCCGGCGGCTGCACCGATGCCGAGCACGTAGTAACCCTGGGAGCCGGGGAGTCCCAAGAATCCAGGCGACCCCGAAGCTATGTCCGAAATCACGCTCACACTTTCACCATTAGAGACGAAGACCTCTCCTTTTCCGCTGTCATACACCAGTGCATGAGGATTCAATCCCGCTGGGACCGTGGTTACTATGGTGTCTGTCGAGTCGTTGATCACACTCACGCTGTTCAATTCGTAGTTGGCTACGAAGATTTCACCCTTGCCGCTGTCATACGCCAAGCCATGAGAACTTGTGCCCACCGTGATGTTCGCTACCACCGTGTCCTTCGTATCCGAGATTACGCTAAGGTTATCAGAATACCAGTGGGTAACGAGTACCTCGCCCCTACCTTCGTCATATGCCGCAACACCATAGCCGACTCCGACAACGAAGATTCCCTTCATCGCTGAGTAGTTCGCATCCGATATAACGGTCACATATCCACCGCTACCTACGGGGCCTCCACAAAAGCAACCTGCGAAAAATACCTCGCCCTTACCGCTGTCATAGGTTGCACCACTAGGGCCATAGTACCCAAGGATAGTCGCCACTACAGTGTTGTTTGAATCGGAAATGACACTCACACCAGCCAAGCTAACATTGATTCGACTGCCGATAGGAATGGCAATGGGTGGACCCGCATTGACAACGAAAACTTCGCCCTTGCCACTATCATAGACCAAACCATCAGGGTTGATTCCTACAGGGAGAGTTGTCACAACAGTGTTTGTCGTGTCGTTGATTACGCTCACGTTGCCTGGGCCAGATTCATAGTTAGTGTGGTAGGTGACGAAGACTTCCCCTTTCCCACTGTCATACGCCACTGCCCCGGAATCTAGGCCCACTGGGATTGTGGCAACTACAGTGTTGGTTGTGTCATTGATCACGCTAACATTGTTCCCATTGGCAACGAAGACCTCACCTCTGCCGCTGTCGTAAGCCATATCCCCGGGGTTCGCCATGGCGATATTCGTCACTACCCCGCAACAGGTTTCGGGCGCGGGAATCGCCCCGTTCGCGAAGGGTCGACCAGGGCTTATCGGCACCACACAAACCAGCACGATGACCGCGACTACAAGCCACGTCCGGCGCTTCCTGGGCACACATTCCAGTATGGGTCCCCGTGACATAAACCTTAGTGAGGTCCAAGGGCATCGGCCCCAACTACTCGGGGAAGCGTCCCACCATTCGTCCCCTTCAGATAAATTCGTCAGGTCCCGGGTGGGGGCGGCGGCTTTGACTGGATTCTGATCAAGATAGCAGGACCGCGAATAGTCCTTGTTGGTGTTCGCGTGATTTGAAGTCCCTTTTCCCTTGCCGACTGAAGTATGGCGTCGAATGCTTCCTTGGACAGGAATGAATCCCGGAGACCGAACGCGGGTTCCCACGACAAGTACTTCATTTCCTGTGGAAAGGAGGGGTTCTCCGTCCCATCCACGAGCTTGACATCCAAGTTGCGGGAGTCCCATCGCCAGACTCGGTGTAACGATGGTGAGAGTTGGAACTCGACGCCCTCCTGGGTTATGATGACCTTGTGGGCACCGAGTCCTTGGCGTCTCCACGTCGCCACCGCAACAACTACTGCCATTAGGCCACAAGCAACTACTGCTCCAATTTGAACTGCGGGTATCGTAAGGGCAATAGTGTGAAGGGCCATGGCCATGGCCCCTACAATTGCCAGTACTACCAGACCCGCCGTCATGGCGATTGATGTCGCTCGGGTGACAGGACTGTAACCAACTCGGGAGAATCTTGTCAGATCAAATTCCTTAGGTAGAGTTGAGGGGTTATTCCCTGAGGTCACGTCCCCCACCATTCGTCCCCTCCAAATAAATTCGTCAGGTCCCGGGTGGCGGACGGTTCCCTATGAGAAATACCACATGACCGTCAAGCCGAGCGCCAAGACTATGGGCACGGCCACGCCGAGAGTCACGTATTTGTTCAGAGGCCTACTAGGGGCAGTGTCAAGAGAGGGGAACCTGAATTGTAGGAGTACGCCAACTACTCCCCCAGCAATGACAAGGGCCGCAGGGACCACAAGGAGAGCAAATGCTACTCCTATCCTCATCGAACTATACGAAACACCCTCGCCCGTGATGGTGTTGTCAAGGATGATGAACGCGGCGGTAAGCGCCAGTGCTCCGCTAGGGAATGCAGACACCCATCCATAGCGATTCATGATGGCAATGGCGGCCAGAACTACGGAGGCTATCAAAACCAAGAGTGCGAAGGGGTTTACTCCGTCCTTGATTTCGGCAGTACACAAGTTGAGCGTCGGGGAACAACCCAAGTCAGTGCTGGATTGGAACAACCAGATTGATGAAAATACTCCCACCACAAGCGTCAACAACCCGATCCATGCAAGCCAACGTCGGGTATCGGAAACGTTCACGTTTCCCACCATTCGTCCCCTTCACATAAATTCGTCAGGTCCCGGGCAATCAGTCAGAATGTCGCTTGACCGCTCACTGAGTTAGAGCCAAGCCCGTAGGATAACAAAAGGTCGCCGGTGCCTGTCAGCACCGTTCCTTGGGGTGTAATGATGAGCAGACCAGTGCCCTGCAACCCGCCCACTGGGCACAATGACGTGAGACAAGTCCAGGAGGTCGAACCTTCCGTCCATGTGGCCAATGGAGGTGTTGTTTGACCAACTGACCATATGACCGCCTCCCATCCAGTAACGCTATTCCCTGTAATCGTCAAAATCCTTAGACCAAACTCGCTGGAAACAAGCCCCGATGATGCGCTCACTGAGAAGTTGTACGTGTTGCACGGAGTGGCAGTCACACAGGAGGCCGATGCCCAGGGATATGCGGTGGGGGTATCCAAGGTGCCAATCCCTGTGAGCCCGAACGTATATGATTTGCCAGCCCATTCACAGCAGGAGACACTGCCGGCGTGCGCATCGTAGGATAGAACATACGACCCGCTGACCACAACAACAATCAACAAGGTTACTACAGTCCTCCTTACGGTGAACCTACGTACGTCTTTCCTACCACCAACAGCAGCGAGCCACCCTGGATTCCTAACCAACTTGTTAGATCCTTTGGTGATTTCCTTGCTAGCGAAGCGCTCTCTTCGTCCTATCACAATTGACAAGGCAGAGAGTATCATGCCCGCCACGAGAGGGGCTACTCCGGTAGCGATCCCGAAATCGACCGTGGAGGGCTCGGGTGCGCACGGAATCCAATTGCAGGTTGAGCCCTGAACTAGACCGAACAAGACCATGAATGGCAAGCTGAAGAGCATCAGGAACACTCCAGTTCTCCAGAACGCGATGCCCTCCCCACGCTCTATGGCAGTTCCCCAGGTTGCGAGGATAAGGCCCGCCACGAAAGGAAATATTCCGAGAAAGAACGTTGCCTCAAGGGTGGGGTCGGTTGCGAAGTAGATGAGAAAGGGCAAACTGAGGAGGATTAGCAACGCCCCACCTATCCACAAGTCTGTTGACGTGAATCGCGTCATGGCGCCTCCACTCCAGGATGGGGCTCGCCCTCCATCGCGTCGGATGGCGGGAGTTCATTCGGGGACGAGTATGTCCCGCGGTAGATGATGAACAACACTATCACGCCTATGGTCGCTAGGACAGCCCCGATTATGTCCAGGTACCATCCAGCCCCAGGTCCCCAAGTGTAGGTAGTTGAGAAGGGAGGGCCTTGCGACACGCCACCCCCGAAGAATGAGTTGCAAGGAGATGAACCGGACCAACATAACGCGCTATTGGACGCAGCATCCTGATTGAAGGTCCCAGGCTGAGCGAATGCTGTCCAGCAGGGTATGGCGACTGCCATGACTATGGACGCGATAGCGACCGCGCAGGTTACTATGAGATGCCGTCGCCCGAACTTGGCAAAGACCCTCATGAATCCTAGGGATGCTCCGGCGAGAGCAACCACCCCCGCACCGATGAGAAGCCAATAGACATCTCCATAGATGTGACCCACGTTGGGAAAATACGACCCATATGTTTGGGTCGAGGAGATAGGTGAACATCCGAGGAGGCAGAGTACGGTGTAACTGGAACCTGGGTAGAAATCCGTGGTGACTACGGTGGCGGCTATCTGTGGCGAGCTTGCGTACTCCGAGGTAAGAGTCGAGGACCACCATGGAAGTGCGATGGATACCAAGATCAGGATTGCCCCAATCAGCAAGAGGCTTGACCCAATGGCCTTCAGAAACGCCAGATCCTCTGCCACGTGCACTCGATGGTGGACGGCATAGATAAACCTGCGTCAAATTAAGAGCGCCAATCCCCTCCAAATAAATTCGTCAGGTCCCGGAAGGGGGAAGGCTTCAGAGCGCGACCTGCCCACTGTTCACTGCCATCCCATTCGTCCCGAACGCTTCGAGGGTGTTACCCTGACCAGATATGGAAGTTGTAGAAATGAGCATCAGATGGCAGCCCTGAAGCCCACCTAGTGGCAAGAAGTATCCGCTGGCGGCCACCCATGACCACGTACCCGGGTCGTAAGAATATCCGGCCAGTGGTGCAGTGCCGTTGTAGCTCCAGAGTATCGCGATCCAGGACGTAGCTATCGGATTTCCGGCATTCGTCAGGACCTTCAATCCGAAATGCTCAGTGGTGAGTCCAACTGACGTGTTCAGACTGAAGTTAAGGACTCCACAATCATTGCACGGAAAGGGTATGGATAACCCCCATGCCACTGGGACCCTGCTACTCATGGAGCTACTCCCCGTCTTGGTGAACCCTATTGTCCAGTTAGGTACTGAAGGTGGAGGAGGGGGAATGTTACTGAACGACGCATAGAGGAAGAACATCGACAACACCACCACAAGGACAATAGCGACCACAACCAAGTTTGTCTTGATGCGCAATCTTTCAGTGAATGCGCGGGGTAATTGAGGCAAGAGAGTTCCCTGTGTCGATGGGGCTTGCCCAGGCGGCATGAGACGCGAGATGGCGGCTCTTCGCTCTGCATCAATTGCTCTTGCGCCAACGGCCAGGCCCAGTATGAAGGCAATTATGGCGATGAGGCATATGAATGCGAAGAGATCAGCCGTATGAATGTCACTTATTCCTGCATTGGGATTGACGAAAAAGTACACACCAGCCACGAGCAAGAGTAGCAAGCTGACGAACACCACCCCCATTCCAAGTAGCCACAACGTTGTGGGTCTAGCCATTTGATCTCTAGGAACCGGATGGGGCTCGGGGTAGATGAATCTGAGTGATGTCTGGATGCGTCAGGTCCCGGGTGGGGATGGCGAGAGCCCTTGCGTTACCTCATCTTTGGGCGTGGGAGGCATTGTGCGGTTCTTCCTGCGAAAAATCAGCATAAGGGCGAGTACTACCAAAGCATCGACTGCTACTATCACCGGGGAAAGGGGGTAGCCACCGCAATACAACAAGCAATCGATGAGCACGACTGTGCTGAAGATGAAGTAGACAACAGCGACAGCCACTGCTAGTATCATCAACAGCGGGCGCGCATACATGTCCGCCCCCTGTCCGTATGCTGGTGGATTGCTCCAACTAGGGAGTAAGTACCTCTTGCATTCCTTGCATTGGGCCTGCCCGAACTTGGCTTTGGCTCCACAGTGGGGGCATTTCCTGTCAGTCATTTCTTCGTCTCCTCGTACATTCAATGCAATGAATAGATGGGGCTCGGGGTTAATCAACCTGCGCGAGGGGTTCATCCCCACCATTCGTCCCCTCCAAATAAATTCGTCAGGTCCCGGGTGGGTGGTTCTTCTTGGGCTGTGGGAGAAGGGCACGTACCCACACAGCGACAACAATGCCCCCGGCGGCTGCTCCGATGCCGAGCACGTAGTAACCCTGGGAGCCGGGGAGCCCGAGGAAGCCGGCCGCTTCTAAGCTGGATGAAACCAGCGAGACAGTTGCCACGACCGTCACGGTATTGCCTGAGATCACGCTGACGTTATCCGTGCCAGCGTTGACCACGTAGATATCCCCCGTGACTCTGTCGTATGCCATTCCTTCGGGGATGAGTCCAACAGGAACCTCTGCAATGGACAACCAATTCTTGGCATTGAAAACCATGACAGCATTGTAGTCATGAAAATCTACTGACACGTAAACCCTGTTGTTTTCCCCATCACACACAATGCCCTCCGGTGGAAGGCTCATTAGCATGCTGGAGATTATGGAGTTACTAGTTCCATTGATTACACTCACATTGTTGAATTCGGTATTGACCAAGTAGACGAAACCATTGGCGGGGTCGTATGCCATTGCATTGCTAGACAGGATGAATGTATGACCCGACCAATAGGCGATCTGTATCGTGTCGACGACCTCGTTTGTTGCACCTGAAATGACGCTCACGTTCCATGATAGTTCATTTGCTACATAGATGGCATCGTTTCCATTGTCATACGCGATTGCCATTGGGCAAACGCCGACTGGAATCGTCTCGACAACGACATTGCTGGAACCATAGATGACACTCACATTATTGGTGTTACAATTTGTCGTGTAAAGGTCGCCATTATCAGGGTCGTAAGCGACACTTTCAGGGTATCCGCCGACCCTGACCGTATCGACGACCTTGTTAGTAGACGTCGAGATTACCGCGACCGAGTTCGCGCCCCATTCTGCTACGTAGAGATTGCCAGTGATATCATCTAAGGCCATCCCCTCCGGAGAAAGGTTGCTCAATTCGATGCTTGCAGTGACTGCGTTTGTGGCGGTGTCTATCACGCTGATGTTGCCGTGGTCGGCTACGTAGACATCTCCGCTTGCATTGTCGTACAACACTCCCTCAGGGCCAGCTGGTGGCAGTACTGTTGATGATTTGCCCAAACGCGCCTCATCAATCGTGTCGTGGTGGCTGTCTATTGGAGCATAATTGCTCGGCCCCATGGTCCTAGCCAATCCAGACTGCAACACAAACAGGCTAACGACCATGATGATAACAACGACCGAATCATAACTCATTTCGAACCTTGAGCGGAAGTGATTGCAATAGGTCACGTCCCCACCATTCGTCCCATTCACATAAATTCGTCAGGTCTTGGGCAGCCTGACCAGATGAGGTGGGGAGGACGGAGGACTGTTACCTTGCTTGGTACGACGTCTGCGCCATAGTACCACCACGATTGCACCCGCAGCTACCAGCGCGACCGCTCCTCCGAGCACATAGTAACCCTCATCATCGGGAAGACCGAAGAAACCTTTTCCCGACGAGGGTGAAACCAATGAGGATGGGGTTGTGACTACCGTTACCGTGAACCATTCCTCGTTGGACACGTAGATATCGCCGTTCGCACTGTCATACAGGGCATACCATGGAATCTCATCACCGATCTTGATCAACGCGACAGTGGTGTCGTTCGCGGGAGAGATCACACTGACATTGCCCGAGTCGACCACATAAAGATCATCATCCCCTGAGTCGTACGCGATTCCTATCGGTCCAATACCTGTGGAGATGTTTCCGACAACCGTGTTGCTGGCGCCACTAATTATGGTCACATTGCTTGAATAAGTATTCGTCACATAGATGTCGCCGTTGACGCTGTCATATAGCCCAAGATCGGGTCCAGCTCCCGCGTTGATTGAAGTGACCACCTTGTTGGTGCTGCCAGAGATGACCTTGATCGGGCCGGGGTTCGCCCCTATGGGACCGCAGATCACATAGATGTCCCCGTTAGCGCCATCATACACCAAACCTGATGGGAGAGTATTATTGCCCAATACCAGAGGGACCGAGTCGATCACGACGTTGGTAGAACCGGATATCACACTGACGTTGTCGGAACGGGCATTGGTTACGTATAGATCATTGTTATCACTATCGTAAACTACATCGTGAGGAAGGAAGCCTACCGAAATGTTCTTCACTATTGTGTTGGTTTGGCCATTTATGACGCTCACCGAATCGGAGAAGTCATTGGGGACGTAGAGGTCCCCATTGGCGCTGTCATATTCTACGGTAAGTGGCCAGTCGCCCACTGCTATCGTCTTGACAACAGTGTTACTCACACCGTTGATTACGCTCACGCTATTGCGCTCGGAGTTGGCCACGTATATGTTCCCGTTGCCACTGTCGTATGCCATCCCTAGCGGCCCAGCTTGCACGTCGATTTCGCCTATGACGCAGTTCACGCATTGCGACGATGAATTAGAGCGCAGGGATGGAACGGTGGTTGGTTCTCGAAACACATCTGCCCAGCCAGCAACCCGTGGTGTGTTTGGCTGATGATTCTGAACCTGTCCGGAAAGGGCCATCAATGCGGCGATGATTGCCACCAAACAAAGATGCAAGATTCTGTTGGCAGGGACTCCCATCGTCATCCTGATTATGGGGAGGGATGATAAACCTAAGCAAAGCCCCTAGGGGCCGTGCCCCCCCGCCCAGATGGGGGGCGCGGCCTGTGAAGGGGGGACCTAGAAGGCTCCCATCTCTGAACTTGGCAGAACGGCGCTCGCCCGTTCTGCCTCCTCCGCATTCCAGTCCACCTCTGACCGTGCTCGGAGCCGCTCCCTCACGTCCTCCCAGTCCAGCCCCTCAACGTCCATGTCCGGGACACCGCCCTTCACCTGGGCCTCTGTGACGTGATGGATGGCGTAGAACGCCCGGGCCTTCTCGGGGTTGGTCGCCAGTGTTTCACCGATTGAGGGGTTGGTGGAAAGTAAAGCCCGGACGGCCTTCACACGGAGCCGGAGGTCCCGGAGGTATCGCCGGATGTTCCGTTCCTCTTCCTCCCTGGAGTCGTCCGGGAGGTTGGCCACGACGTCGTGGTCGTCGAACTCTCTCGGGCCGAACACTTCCCCCGTCGGGCCATTGACAGTGAGCTTGTGCCGGCGGGTCGGGGATTGGCGCTTGGGGCGGGGTTGCACGAGTGCCGGGGTGGGGATTGGCGCGACCGGGTCCGCCACCCCTCCGCCGTGCTCGTCCGGGATGAACTCAAGGACGGGGAGGCCGATCCCAGTGAGCTCGTTCGCGGTCTCGACTGGGACGCTTCCCCACCAGGCATGGGCCGTTGGGTTCCATCGGAGGCCTGCCCTCTTGAGGGTCTCACGGGCCTCGAAGGTCCTCTGGTCGCCTCGGATGGCCACGGTGACCTGGGGCCACGCGGTGTCGCTGGTAGTTCGTTCGGCGTTCATATCTACTCCTTTGGACGCGCAGATTGCTTCCATGCTGGACCCGGTGTCGAGGTGGCCTCCCCATGGGGGCACCGTGGAACGAAGTGGAACGGTGGGGGGCCTCCCGTGGGGAACCGTTCGTCAGAACGGGGGGCGGGCCACCCGAAGCCCCTCTATCATGGCACGCCGACCAGGGGGAGGGGAGTCGACGTAGTCGACCGGGCCTTGATAGTGAGGGGGCGACACACCACTGCATGGAAGCAATTCACACCGGACAAAGGAGATGGACACATGCCGGATGGACCGGACGCGGCGCGAGGGTCGGGGCGAGGTCTATCCAAACGGCGGGATATATGGTGGTGGCCCCGGCGGGCCTGCTTGCACGGTAGGCGGCTCCGACGGAGGACCTGTGCCATCATTCTTCTTCCGCAGAACAACAACGACTGCTACCATGACCACAATGACAACCGCCGCTATTGCAACAAGCAGCAGAATGCTCATCGTTGGGTCCAGGCCGAAGACCGAAAACCCTCCGCAACAACTTGTTCCCTTTTCCACTGGGGGCAGAACGGTTAGATTGGTCCAGGCCCCCACCATTGCCCCTTGTCCATCAACAACCGTTACCTCCACTGAGAGCTTACCGGTCGCTGTGGGCGTGCACCTTAGCGTGGAAGAGCCGGCACTGGAACAACCCGTCGGCAGGATGGGCCACGAGAATGTGTATGCTCCCTTCCCGCCAGTAGCTGTCGCACTCAGGTTCGTGCTGTTTCCAAGATAGAAGGTGAGAGGGTTTGCAGAGAGAGTCACGGCCAACGGCTTGCTACCTGGAGACGCTGTGATATTCAACCACTTGACAGCAGTGTGGGAAGCGGAGTCGGACGCAGTCATCTGGACCTGGAACACTCCCGCAGTCGTGTATGCGTGGGTGATAGCCGCGCCTGAGCCTACGGTTTCGTCACCGAATGACCAATCAAAGGTGTATGGACTGGTTCCACCGGAGGCAGTGGCTGTGAACGACACCACGAATGGCACCGTTCCGGAGGTGACATTGGATGCCACAGAGGCGCTGAATGGCGTTCCGGGGGTGCTGGCAGTTACGTTGGTCCAGCGGACCGCAGAATGATCGGCAGAATCGTGGGCAGAGAACTTCACCTGGAATGATCCTGACGTGTTGTATGTATGAGAGAGATTGGCGGCAGTTGATCCACCTGAACCATCACCGAACCCCCATGTGAAAGTGATAGGTGGTGATCCACCAGAAGTGGAGCTCGTGAAAGATACCTTGAGGGGCACATTGCCTGAAAGTGGAGTGGCAGAGATGGTGGCGGCCAGAGGGCTTACCGGTGACACTACGGTTATGTTCGTGAACCTCGTTGAGGTCGCTCCGATATTGTCCGTGACCGTGAACTCGACCTCGAACGTACCCGTACCGTTGTACGTATGGGACGGGGAGGGGGACGTGGAACCGACCGAACCGTCTCCGAAGTTCCAGGCGTTGACGTATGGTGATACCCCTCCAGAAACCGTGCTTGAGAAGGTCACCGAAAGGGGAGCATTGCCTGAACTCGGAGTTGCCGAGATGGTCGCTGAAAGAGGCAAGCCAGCGGGCTTCACTGTGATGTTCAGGGATCTAATGGCCACTGCACCCTTGCTATCGACGACCGTAAGGTTGGCCTGGAACGTCCCGGTCGAGTTGTAGGTGTGAGAGGGACTGGAGGAGGTGCTCCCGAGGCTGCCATCCCCGTACTCCCAGGAATACCTGTACGGAGGTGTGCCACCAAAGACAACCCCAGTGAATGAAACGTCAAGTGGAACGGTCCCAGAGAGCGGTGAACCTGACGCTGAAACAATGAGAGGGCCGGTCACGTTGATCTTAAGGGAGGAGACGCTCCAGAAACCGGCACTGTCAGTGACATTCAGCGCTATGGTGAAGGTCCCGGCCACGGTTGGTGTGCATAGCATCGTCGACACGTTGCTGGATTTGCACCCAGGAGGGAGCCCGCTGTAGGCGTACGAGGGAACACCGCTCGTATCCAGGACGGTAGCCGTGAGGTTCGTCGTGTTCCCCAGGGGGAAGGTAGGGGGATCCGCGGTGAAGCTCTCGATCTTTGGCCCAGGAATGGAGTGGAATCGATAGATGTTGATCGATCCACTGTTCTGGTCAGGAACAGCTGCAAAGTCCCCTTTCACTGAGAATGTTACGCTGCGGGGCCAGCTTCCTGCCGGCAGTGTCATGAGGAAGGTGTTCGTCCTGGCGTCGATGACCGTGACGTCGTTCGACCACGCGCTGGTGCATAGAACTAGCCCATCATTTGGGTCGAGCCCGAGGGCGTACGCACCTGCCCCCACTGAGAAATTTGTGACAAGACTGCTGGTGGTCGCATTCAACACCGACACGCTGCCTGACCCGCTGTTGGCCACGTAGACGGTGTGCGTAAAGGGGTCGTACAACATCTGGTCCGGGTAGCTTCCGACGGACACCTTTGCCAACGGGGCGTAGGTCGAGGCGTTGAACCGATAGACGTAACCGGGCGAGACAAAGGCGCTGAGCCACTCCGAGTTGTCGGCGGGATCATACAGTGCAGCTTCGGCTCCCGCGTTAACGCTGGCGACAAGCCGGTCGGTCGAGAGGCTGATCACGCTCACATTGGTCCAGTCGGTGTTCGCGACGAACAGGGTGTTGTTCCGGGGGTCGATAGACATCTCCCATGGACCAGCCCAGTACGGCGAATCGCCGATGAATATCGACGAGACGATGACGTCGCGTGAGACGTTGATCACCTGCACCCACTCGTACCCGTCCGAAACGTACAGGAGATGGTTGCTGGGGTCGTAGACTGGGTCGACCGCCTTCCCGGGGAAGGAAATGCACGAACCTATGATCTCCGTGGTTGCGTTCAATTCCGCGAGTCCGCCTGGGCAAGCTCCCCCCACGAAAACCTGTCCGTTGACCGGACCAGCTCCGGAAATGAAAGGGAGGTACGACACGAGGATGTAACGTACGACCGAATTGCTGGTTGAGTCCACGACTGAGATGTTTCCCACGCCCTGATTGGCGATGTCGACCTCCTGGCGCTCGGGATTGTAGATGATGCCATCCGGTGTACCGCCATCATCCCAAGAGGTCACCAGATTTCCTGTCGTGTCGTTGAGGACGCTGATGGTCCCAGGACTGGTCCCGTCGGTGGTGAAGACCTCGTGGTCGCTGGGGTCCCACACTAGGGAACTTCCAGCCGAGCCGATCCCGACCGTGTTGACCAGGGCATTGGTCGAGCCGTTGAGAATGGTCAGGTCACTCTGATCGAGCAAGAACACTCGGCCGTTGATGGGGTCGAAGGCCCCTGCAACCCCGTACGGGCCTGTGGAAATAGTGGCGGCCACCAGTCCGGTGCTGGTGTTGAAGACGGTGGTCCCTCCGCCGTACTCGCCCATGAAGTAAAGGTCGTGATTGTCAGGGTCGAACACGGGTTGCTGGGGTCGCGATACAGAGGCGAACGAGCCGGCATTCGCCAGAGTCGTCCCGTTGAACATTGTGACGTTTCCAGAGCCCCAGTTCCCCACATAGACCGTGTCCGTTTCCGGGACGAAGGCCACCGTCTCCGGATTCTTCCCGCACGGGAGGGTCGCCACCACCTTCAGGGTCTGGGTATCGATGACGGAGACGTTCGATGATCCTTCATTGGCGATGAACGCTTGGTGTGATATGTCGTCGATGGCGATGGCGATCGGGACGGATCCGACCCCGATTTGAGCAAGGACGGCGTCCGTGATAGGGTTGGCCACTTCCACGTCTGAGCCCTGGTTCGCTTCCCATGCCAACCCTGTGGAAGGGTCGATTGCCATTCCATTTCCGAAGTAGTTTCCCAATCGAGCTGCGGGGAATCCCCCCTGGACCGTGTCGGTCGTCGCATTGACCGTCACGATCGTGGAGTCGTAAATGCCCTGTACAAGAACTTGGTGGGTGACGGCGTCGTAGGCGAAGTAGGTCGCACTTGCGACGTTCGCGGTGGGGCCGTTCCCAGGGAGCAGAGTATTGTTGATTAGACTCAAGGTCTGCTCACTGTAAGCAATGTACGATGGAGTCGCTCTCCGCTCGCTTGACCCTGCGGAGTCCGCACTCGACACGACCGAAGTATGGGAACCGGATGTGGTGGGGGTCTCAGTTCGTCCCGGTATCGAGGAATTCAAGTAGTTCGCGAGAAAGGATAGCATAGAGTGGGCAAGCTGGGCCTTCACTTGAGAGGTGTTCGAATGTGCGCTCCCAGTTGGCGAGACGAGCTTGCCGTTGGTCTGTCCTGCCAAGGCCAATCCAGAGAGTACTACTGCCAAGACGAGGGTTATCGTCACCCCGATACGAATCCCCTTCATTCAGCATCCCGATTGTGGTGGGGGGTGATATACCTTCTCCTCAGAGGCCATAGGCAGTAGAGAAGCATTCGGACACAGGACTCACGGGCGGCTTTATGTGTGCCGCTGGTCCGCACCCGGAATCTTTGCGGTCTCCGTCAGTGTCCCACGAACCTTGTCACCGTGCGAAATCGGAACGGATGCGCAATGGACGCGCGGCACTGAGGCGAACACCGGCCGGTAACCGGAGCGGGGGGACGGGGGGAAGGGACATTCTACGTGGTTTTCCGGTGCAATTAAGTAGCAGGGGTACGATATCCTCCCTCAGTGGCATCAGTTGAGAACAATCCAAGACGGCGGGTGAAGCCCTACAAGGTGCCTCCTCATTCCAGGAAGGGCTTGTTAAGGACCTGTCGGAGGGCATTCATTCTGTGCTTGGTGGCGATGGTCCTGGCGGCCGCGTCAGTCGTGCTTCCTTGGTACTTGATGGGATTCGACCCAGGTCCTCCCCCGCCCCCTACATGCCACGGAATGTGCTGGGAAGCCTCTCTAAACGCGACCCATTTCTACCTCTTCGGAGAATGTTATGTCGTAAATCCTGCCACTTCCTACGACATGGGAAGTGTCACATCCTGTGTCGGATTTCCCGGAGAGCCCAATACGGGAAGGCTGTACGCCGCGGTAGCAGGTTTGGTAATCAGCGGGGTAGTTCTCGGAGTTGTAGCCACTAGGTTGGGGCTCCAATTGGCGTGGACTAGGCGCCCCAAGAAAATCGCTGTGGTAAGGCTCGCACCATGGTTGGTCATAGTGTCTGGCGTCCTGTTGTTGGCGGCGCCCCTGATCCTATTGGTGGGTCAACCCTCAGTCTTCACGATGGACACGGTCACATTCGGATGCAGCCCTCTCGGGCCAGCGCAGAGCTTCTGGGGCGCGTGCGGCGAACCCACCGTATCCACCGGCGGCAATGTATGGGGCCCGGACCTTGGATGGTTCTTCAGTATTGGCGCGGCTGCTGCCATGTTCATTGGAGGAATGCTGTTCCACAGGTTCGGCAAGTCGCTTCTCCTTCATGGACAGATTGTTGCGGCTGAAGGTTCCGACATGAAGCGGCTGAAGCAGTCAATAGACCTTCCTCCGGATGTTACCTAGCGCTCTTTCCCTTGCTCAGCCACGCCGCCGGGGACAGAGGGCGATAAGCAATTCACCGCTAATCGAACCACCAGAGAACTGGTGCAGAGTAAGATCCCGACCAGGACACCCGTTGTGATGTTCCATTAGCGGGCTGCCCTCCCCAACTGAAAAGGTAGACCATCGCATTTGAAGAAAAGGAACAGGTTCCCGATATCCCGTGGTTATCGCAGAGAGTCGAATTTCCGGTTGTGGCCGTCATGCAACCCACACCACCAGCCATTGGCGGAGCAGGTCCGGCCAAGCAAACGCTGAACTCTATCGGACTTTCACTAGCCTGCCAGTTCAGGGTAATGACCACATTGGAGGGGAGTGTTACAAGTGCTTGCCCGCCATAACTCACTGGCGGCGGATTAGGGCAGGGTCCTTCGCAGGGCTCCCTCCTATCCATGCCCCAACCTGAGAATGTTTGATTCGCTGGCACAACGGAGAGGATTATCATGACCACGATGACCGCGGTGACAATGGCAGCTGCGGTCACCACTCTCCGCTTCAGTGACCAGCTTCTTCCGTAGATGGACCAGCGCCGGCGCGGAGGATGGGGCGAGGGGGAAGTCTCAATGAGGCTCGTTTCAATCGGAGCTGATGGTGCGGTCATCGGGTCTCCGATTCAGGATGGGGCCTTGGGTAAATGAACCTACGCGCGGCTAGGCCACGCCGCGGGGGACGGGGCGATCCGAAACTGGAACATGGATGGATTAGCGTCCAGCATTATGGAGCGTCTGCATAGTTGCACTTGACAATCTCGCCCCATGTATGAAAGTCCACCCTTGCGAGAGGAAGGTCGCCCCATCACCACCAATTGAGAACACCCAGCACCCGTGCAACTTTGCCTGCGAGACAAGGGAGTCGTATGCAGCAGTTGGTATCGGACTGCCGCTCTTGGTGGTCTTGTCGAGCACGATGTCCACTCCCTTTCGTTGGAATCGTGCGTAGTGACAGGCGCCAGTCCCTGGTGGGAAATCGTAGCTTGCGGCGATCGGAATGAATAGACTGGGGTCGTGCCAGTCAAGACTGAGCGTGCTCCCATCGACAAATCCTAGAGTGAATCCGGCGTCCTTGAACGTCAACAAGCGTGGAGCGCGGCGATATTGCCTAGTGAAGAGCCATAGGGCGACAAGGGGCATGATCCCTAGACCAATGAGTGTCAAACCTCCGTAAATATGGTCGCAATGGGGCGGGCAGGCGGGTTCCCACTGAGGGATCAACAATATGATCGCCATGCCCAGCGCAAGCAGCGCGAGGCCGCCAAATGACACCTGAATGAATAGGAAATCCTTTCGAACCTGAGGGGAAAGGTCGATTGGCTCTGGCAGGGGGACTTGCGGGCCAGATTGGTTCTGCGTGGGGAGAGGGGTAGAGGCCTCCCTCACAGCCTCGTGAGCGCGATTTGTGAGGTCGATCGGACTCCCAGGCAAAGGCTGCTCTTCAGCGGGGGCCACGTCCCTCTCATCGGCAGCCCTGAGATAAACATTCCGGAAATCACCCCGGTCATTTGACGAGGAGTTCAAGCTTGGCTGGTCCCTGCCGTCGAGCATGTTGGAGCGGCCGCCTTCGATAGAGCGCGCGCTGATAGTTCACAGCATCAATAGTCGAGACCAACTCTCTGAGCATGGTTACACTCTCCACTAGAGGGGCCACACACTGGTGGCTGGGCGAAGGAACTGAACCTAGCTAGCTGCTTCATGGCATGTGACGGCAAGATTCTAACATCTTGGTCCCCTTTCGACTATGAAATCATGTTCGGAACATGCACCAAAACTCAAATATACGAGGTGTTCTGAGCAAGAAAACTGAAGTAATAAATAGAACAAACCCGATGTGGCCAACCATGTCAACAATGGGATATGTTGAGATTGTGACAAGGATGCGAAGTGCTTTTATCGGGGTTGCTATAGCAATTGTAGTAGTTATTTCGGGGTTGACGGTTCTGGCAGATTCTTCTTTTTCTGCCCAGGCAAAGTCCAATCAATCTACGGAACAACCTCCTGCCACGCAAGGGACACCTTCTCAAATCCTTCCCAACATTCCGACCGCAATCCCATTGGTTGCACAATTGGCCAATAATTCAGGGCCGCACATTGTGCCGCCTCCCGGCACCCATTATGGTCAGTGGGGAATTGCCGACCAAACTTATAATCTGACAACTTCGGCGTTTCTGGCCGACACCAGTTGGTCGACTTTGAGCTTCACCAATAACACCGATTCAACATACGGGAACAACTCGTTCAGCAACCAGTTGAACGTTGTGCTCAAGTTCACGCCACCAGGGTCGAACGCCGCGACATTTTACTACTGGCTTCAGAATGTTGCCATAATCAATAGCACCGGAACAAGATTCAATGGTCAATCTTGTTATGGCAAGCAAGGTGGTGATGGCTTCTTCGAATCGAGCGTTTACAACCTGACAAACGCGGCTGGGAGTTCACCGTACTCAACTTTGAATGCAACCCATGGATCTTGGCATAGCAACTACTTCATAACCAACTCTATTGGGTACGTGGGAGGTTGTCCCGACTTCAATGTCAAGAGCAGTGATAGATACCAGATGAAAATAGTTTCTACGGAGAATCAAGTCTTTAACAAGACCGACAAGGCAGGCGGACCCCTGGGGACTTGGACACTGGTCCCTGCTGTGCAATTTCAGTACGCGGACAGCCAGACAAACTATAACTTCGAAACCTATGAAACAGCTAACTTCTCCTTCGCAAAGAATCCGGTCCCTGGAAATGATACTCTTGTAGTCGATACTGTTTGCCAGATGCCTATCTGCCAAAATAACCTTTCGATGATTGAAGATGCAGAGAACGTCGTTGGCGGAACCGGCAACGGCGCCACAGTCGAGGCATCACCCACTACCAGCATGCAACTCGGTTTATCGTATTTCAATGGCGTAAATCTTGAGGCCGTACCTGATACTGTAAATGAAGGGCATGACACCGGAGAAGAATCCTACAACTTGAATTGTGAAACCACATACCACATTGCTTTTCCATACTCTTCATGTATCAATAGTCCCCAGGGTGGCTACCGAAACGTGTACGCTACGAGTATGCTAGGCAACCTGAACGTCATGCCCGTTAACACTGCCATGGGTGCGATATGGCTGGGATCAGGGATGGGTCCTAAGTTCGCAGCCCTTGACACAGCAAATGGGAGCCTTTACGTGACTGATTACAGCATGAATGCAGTGAGCGTTGTCAGCACAGCTACGGACAAGGTCCTTGGGAAAATCCATGTGGGAATCGCCCCGCAGGGCATCGCCTTTGACGGATTGAACGGATATTTATATGTGGCAAACGAGGGTTCCAACAACGTGACGGTGATAAACAGTGCGAACAATAGGGTGGTTGCCAGCATTGGGGTAGGGTCGGATCCATATGGAGTGGCATTCGTGGATTGGGGGATCATGCCTACTGTCGGTGAAATCTACGTAACCAATCTTGGGAGTGGCAATGTAAGTATTATCTCTAGCTCCTCCAATTCTGTTGTTGCCACTGTTCAAGTTGGCAGTGGTCCAATCGGGGTAGTGGCTTATGCTTACAGTACCAGTGGTCCCCATGGCCGAACGTGGTATCATTATGCATACGTGGCCAATTTTGGGTCGAATAACGTGAGTGTAATCAACGGCACGAATAAAGTGCAAGTTAGCATTGGAGTGGGAACCTATCCGTTCGTCTTAGCGTTCAACAGCCAAGAAGACCTTGTGTACGTGAGTAACTGGTATTCCTCCAATGTGACAGTAATCAATGTCAACAACAACCATGTCATAGGAAATGTTTGGGTCGGTCCCTACCCATTAGGAATAGCATACAATCAATTCGATAACGAAGAGATAGTGGCACTTGAAACGGGCAACTCGACACGAGTAATCGCGGGAACCTCATTAGCCTCAACAGGGTGCTACATTTCAGTAGGATATAATCCAGAAGGCGTGGTCTTTGACCCTCTCAACGGGCAAACGTACGTAATGAACTATAAGGGGAACAGTGTGAGCATTATTTCGGGATATACAGACACTCCTGAGACTGCCAATGAATTCCAGAGCGACGTTCTTGGCGTAGCCTATGATAGCACCAATGGCTATCTGTACATGACTAGCTGGCAATCGAATGATGTTACTGTTATGAACGGCGCTACTGGTGTCGTCGTGGCCACTGTCCTAGTGGGAACTCACCCTGAAGGTATCGCATACGACAGCAAGAATAACTGGATTTACGTGGCAAACACCGGCTCGAACAATGTATCGGTAATAGTCACTAACTCGCTGAACACTTCAAGGCCCGGTGCCACCATTAGATTGGCTACGGGGTCGCATCCATACGACATAGCCGTGGACAGTTACAACGGAAAAGTATTCGTAACGGACAACGGAACCAACAAGGTGACAGTGATAACCGGAACTGGGATACAGGCAAACCTTACGGTGGGCTCTAACCCGGCAGGTATTGCATATGATAGCACTAGCGGCAATGTTTACGTGGCGAATTTCGGGACGAACAATGTCTCGGTAGTAAATGGATCTACAGGTAAGAACAATAAGGTTCTGGGAAACGTTCCGGGTGGGCTATCCCCATTAGGGGTAGCTTACGACAGTGGAAACGGACTAATCTACGTGACCGACATGAACATGAATTGTTTGACCGTGATATCTGGTGGCAGCACTTTTTTCGAGGTTGCTACAATCACCCTCGCGAATGGAGAATTATCTCCACGTGGTGTGGTTTATGATTCGGCGAACGGCCATCTGTACGTGGCGGCTCAGACCAGCTATTCAGGAATCATCAGTGTGATATCTGGTTTCAGTAATACCGAGCTCGAGAACTTTAGTGGCGTGAATGGTGCGCAGAATCTGGCTTACGACAGCGCAACTGAAAATTTCTTTGCCACACAAAACTCCAGTGTGTTACCTACATTTGTTGCGTCTGACCTATTGCTGAGTGGATCTGTGTCTGTGCCGGGCTATACTACGACCTATCTTGATGGACCCAGTCTTACTGACACCTTCATGGCGAATACAACATTTGCGAGTGGCTACTATCACACTTGGACAAACTATACAAATGGATGGATAAATGACATAGGCTTCTGCAGCATCACCGTTGGCAATACCAACTATGCAGATGGTGTCCCAGATGCGTGTTCAGATCCTCCAGCAGGTCCAGCCTTCACCCTACCCGGAGTTACTAACTACCTGAACCTCAATTCATCAGAAGTCGCCTCCACAACAACTGATGGGCAATCCAACATCACAGGGTCAATGATGATCGACTCTCCGACCGGGGCAATTGAACCCTGTGCAGACACTCAATCGCCAATATGTCTTCTGGCGACAGTAGATCAAACGAACTGATTTCAAACGCTCTCGAGCTAAGACAGGGGTCGATTGACGTGGCGGTTCGGGGGACATGCAAAGAGGATGGGGCCAGTCGTGTCAGTCTCTGTCTTTCCTCAATGTAACGCCGCTCTCTCTCTGCTCGGTCTTGGCGGGAACTACTGACTCCGAGGTGTCGGCCGGGCCTGGTTGAGGATTAGGCTGCACCTTCTTCCACCTGCGTAGAAGGATCACTGCAAGTGCCACAGCAATAACAGCAACGATGACCCACAGGACAACGTAGCCCCATACTCCCGGCAAACCCATGAACGTTGGACCCTTGCTTGGCGATTGTGGAGAATCTATTGTGATTACAACAGGCCCACATTGAACGGTCCTGCCGTTTAGCGTGACGTTCACGAAGAGAGTAGTATTTCCGGCGATGCTACCAGCAGTCACCGTCACTGTTGGACCAGAGGTGGTATTCAAGACACCAAGTCCACTGGTGATCGACCATGTGTACACCACCCCCGGAGGACACGATTCATTCCCAAGGGTGGCACAATCAGGGGTTGCAGTGAGACTGGCGCTACCGCCAGTCGTCAAGACGTCTGATGATGGAGTCACTTTCACCGAATACAAGACTTGAACGATGGTGATTAGTACTGGTGAACTTTGCACGGTCTTCGCATCCAAGGTGGCGTTGACGAACAAGGCAACTACCCCACTCACACCATGGGCATCAACGACAACACTTTGACCAGCGCTTGCGTTCAAAGTCCCCAGATCGTTTGAAAGAGACCATGAATAGGACACATTCGCTGGACAACTCCCGCCGGCACAAGACGAGCTAGCTGTGAAAAGAGGTACGTCCGGTAACCCTCCTAGCGGGATTGTGACCGAAGGCGGATTCACGCTGACAGAGGCAATTGTTGGGACGATAGTGATAGTGGACGAATTGCTCACCTCCTTGCCGTTCAAGGTGGCCGTCACTGTCAGTCTTATAATGCCACTCACTGGTCCAGCGGTGAAGGTGACCGAAGGGAAGGTGACCGAGTTCAGTGACCCAAGGCTATTGTTCATCGCCCAAGAATAGGTCACACCAGGAGGGCATGCATTTCCCGCGCAGAACGGACTGGCGGCAAGTTCTGCACTCCCTCCAACTGGAATCATGGTGGATGACGGCCCCTCACTGACAGATGAAATTGTAGGGATGATAGTGATCGAGGACGAATTACTCACCTCCTTGCCGTTGAGATTGGCCGTCACTGTCAACCTCACCACGCCACTTGTTGGGCCCGCAGCAAAACTGATTGAGGGGCCAGTGGTTGTGTTCAACGATCCTAGGCTATTGTTCACCGACCAAGTATAGGTCACGCCGGAAGGGCATATCGTACCAACGCAAAGTGGGCTGGCGGTAAACGCTACGCTCCCATGTGTTGCAAGAGTGGCGGAAGATGGTGTCACACTCACGTAGGAAAGAGTTGTAATGGTAATAGTGGTTGGCGTGCTTTGCACCGTAACCCCATCGAAAGTTGCGTTGACGAATAAGGTGCCACCGCCAGGCGAAGAACCTGCTGTGAACGTGACCGAAGACCCTGTAGCGGAACTCAGCGTTCCCAACCCATTGGTCAACAACCAGGAATAAGTCACTCCAGAGGGACAGCTGGCCCCCGTGCATAGTGGTGTTGCGCTGAAAGTAAGGGTGCCGCCAGTGGTCAAGGTAGCCGTCGACGGGTTCACGACTATAGAGTAGACTACCAAGGTAGAAACTATTGATACGGTCCCTGAGACGGCATTCGTCACGTAGAGGTATCCATTCGTGCTGTCGAGGACGATTCCCATCGGATCCAACCCGACCGCGACTGACCCGACTATGGTGTTGGACGTGCCGTTTATCACTGCAAGGTTGTCAGAGCCAGAGTTGGTTACATAGATGAATCCGTTTCGAGGGTCGAAGGTAATGGCATTCGGTGATAAGCCTACTATCAGCCATTTGACCACCGTATTTGTTGCCCCATTGATGACAGTCACGCTATTGTTCCAACTGTCCGCTACATAGAGATATCCGTTCGCGCTGTCATAGGCAATACCCTCTGGTTGCATTCCGACCGACACCGAACCCGCATAATTGCCTGTAGAAGGGTTCATCACGCTGACAGTATCTCGGTCTGGAGCACTGACATACAGGTAACCATTAGCACCATCGCAGGCAATGCCGTCCGATGATGTGCCGATCATGATGGACGAGGTTGTCGCATTTGTTGAGCCATTGATGACGGTCAAGTTGTCGGAATCGATGTTGGCAACATAGATGAGACCATTATTGGAATCATAGGCAACGGCAGAGGGAGCAGACTCCGACAAGACTACCATGGAGACGGTGTCCGTCGTTGCGTTGATTATGCTCACATCGTTCGACCATTCGTTCGCCACATAGAGATACCCGTTGCCACTGTCGAATGCCGCGCCATCGGGATTCAGGATATTTGAAGGTGGGTTCTTCACAGAACCTACGACCGTGTCTGTAGTTCCGCTTACCACAGACACGTTGTTGGCGTTGTAATTCGCCAAGTACAGTTGTTCATTTGCAGGATCATATGTGATTGCCTCCGGCATGTCATTCGATCCGATGTGAATGGACTTGGTGACAGTTCCAGTTGTCGTGCTTATCACAGACACATTGTTCGAGTCCGCGCTTGTCACATAGAGCTGACCTGTGGAGTTGTCGAGCGCAAGGCCCGATGGGGAATCACCAACCTGGACTGACCCGGCTATGGTATTGGTAGAACTGTCTATGAAGCTGACATTTCCAGAACCGGAGTTTGCGATATACAGGTATCCATTCGAACTGTCGTACGCGATGCCTTCAGGGTAGTCACCCACTTGAGTCACTGTGGTAACCGCGTTCGAGGTCGGGTCGACTACTGCCACGTAGTCTGACGAATATGCTGCCACGTAGAGAAGACCGTCATGGTTATCGAAGGTGATTCCGAATGTCGCTGCACCAATCGTGACTTGCCCAACGCTGATGGCGGTGCTGGTGTTGATTACGGTCAGGTAATAGGAATTGCCGATACTGGGAGCCTCATCGCCAACATACAGGCAATCATTCCTGTTGTCCAAGGCCAGACCAGATGGCTCGCTTCCTACAGGTATACTTTCCATGTAGGCATCCGTGGTCGCATTGAACACTGCCACAGAGCCCAGAACATCGGCACACGGATTATGTGGCGAATGTATGCAGTTTGCATCACCGACGTAGAGGTATCCATTGGTACTATCGTAGACCACTGCTAATGGGGCCGTCCCGCTGCTAAAGGACCCGGCAATGGTATTCGTTGACCCATCAATGATGCTGACATTTCCGGAGTCGTAGTTCGTAACGTACAGGTCTCCATTAGACGCGTCGAACGCTATGCCATCCGGATCGGATCCCACTGTGATCCATGCCACTGCCTTGTCGTTTGCCAAGTCTATCACAGCGACATTATTCGTAGCATAATTGACCACGTATGCATCACCGTCAATTGGGTCAATGGCCACCGCACTCGGCTCCAGGCCGTTTGGTGGCAGGTAATTGCCTGGGAGCAGGGTGTTGTTCCACATGTCTAAGGTGCTCAGAACGACTGCCGCCTGAGTAGGGGGGGAGATGATGTTGAGATCATATGAACCCTGCACGGATTGGCCACCAAGGGTCGCGGTCACCGTTACCGCGACCGCTCCGTCAATTGGTCCAGCGGTGAACAATATCGAACTGCCCGATGTGGAATTGAGGTGGCCCATTGTATTGTTCAACGACCAGACGTAAGTTGTTCCAGCCGCACATTGTCCCATCCCGCACGTCGGGGACACGGTAAGCGAGAGGCTACCCTCTACGAACAGGTCGCTCGATAATCCACTAATGACTACTGAAGACAAGGGCGTCTGGTTGATGACTATTGAGACTGGTGGTGGGTTCGTACCTGTGATGGTGATCACGCCAGTGGAAGGTGTGGATGCATACCCAGTCGCAGGCTCAACCACGTACGGATAGGTCCCATTGGGTTCCGTGAACCCTACGGTGGTCCTCGTTGACATGTTGGACGAAGCACCCAATGCCACTGACCATGGGGTCCCGGAAGGTGTACCAGACTCGGTGAATACTATCTGGTATGATGGCTCTGAGACGCCGGACCTTATGAAATTTATCGTGCCGGCCTCCATGCTCGCCACATATGCTACTCCGGTGACTGGGCTAGTCGCTACATAGAAAGGGTCGTCATTCACTTTGACCATCTCTACCACGGTGTTTGTCGTTCCGTTGATCACAGTAACCGAATTGGAGCCGGAATTGGTGACATAAACGTACCCATTGACATTGTCATATCCCACCCCTTGAGGGTCGAAGAATCCGGATGTGATGTTGTCCACTACCTTGCCGTTGGCCCCCTCGATGATGGAAACACTGTGTGAGTAGCCATCAGCAACATAGATCTCTCCATTGGCGCTATCGAACGCGGCATCCTGCGGACCCTCAAGTACGTTGATGTTGTCTATGACCTTGTTAGACGAACCGTTGATAACTGAAACATTGTTAGAGCCCGAGTTCATTACATACAGGTACTCGTTCACGCTGTCGTAGGTTATACCCTGAGGAACCGCCCCCACTGCAATCGAAAGCACCACCCTGTTTGTCACCCCGTTGATCACGGTCACATTGTTGGAATAGTAATTGGTCACGTAGACGTATCCATTGGCAGGGTCATACAATGGCATGTTCGGGCCGTTGCCCGCGGGAACGGAACCTACGAGCTTGTCGGTCGTCCCGTTTATTACAGAAACGTTGTCCGATTGTTGGTTTGCAACATAAATCTCTTCATTGGCAGAGTCATATGTCACTCCATACGGAACATAACCAACACTAATGTGCCCAACGACAGTATCCGACGTGCCGTTGATGACCTCCACCCAGTCTGGACCGAGGCATGAGGCATACAGGTATCCATTTGCCGAATCGTATGCAATTTCAGAAGCGTAGATGTCTCCTGGCGGGGTTGCAAGAACGCCTGGATATAGTTGTCGGTTAACGAGATTGAGCGTTGCAATGGTAACTGGAAGGGAGGTGGTACTATGCGCTGCGTTCCCAGAATCAGAAGAACCTGGCTCGCCGGTGAAGTCGCTCGAACTACCGTGTCCATGGGATAGTGCAAGTGGCCCACTAGAAACAAACCCTGCCGGAGCGGCCAGCAGGAGCGCGAACATCGCTACCAAGACGCACTTGGAACAAGACACTCCCATCATGCTTCAGTTCTTACCTGAATGGCCGCCGGAAAGGTCACTAACATGCCAAGATTTCTCTAGCATCCTCCGAGTAGATAGGTCTTTGCATGATGAGATTACGCTCGCTAGAGTTGGCCGGTGGCTACCCATTATGCTCATCCCTTCCCTTTCGGGGAGGATGGAGGGGGAGCATGAGGGAAGTATTGCATTACTCGACACCAATACTAGTAAGGCATCGTACTATGCATTCTTTTTGGTGCATGCGCCGAACCAGAGTTTAAATCCATCGGTTTGAGGCTGGTTGTGTGCACCCTTAGGGTCTACTTCCGCTGTTCACCGCATCGAGCGCCGACACCAGCTCCCTGAACGCCTCAACGCTCTCGACACAGGGATAGTCCTCAGCCGCCTCGTTCAACGAATCGTAGCCCTGTCTCAGCAACCACCGATTGACCTCCGCTTCCTTTTTCCCTCTCCTCACCACGGCGATGTCCAGGAGTTCGAGGTCCACGGCTCGCTTCATCTCAAGGATCTCCTCCCTGTAGGAGGTCCTCTGGGTCGTGTAGTGGTTCTCCACCGCGCCTGCTATGTCACACGAGGGCAACGGCCCGACCGGAGTGGATGATGAGGGAGAAGGGGAAGGGACCCCGGCTCTCGCCGGGGAAGATGTTGGGGCGGAGGGCACTCCGCTGTTCTTGTCCATGCGCGCGTGCAGGTCCTTGATCGAGTGGACCTGTTCCTCCACGTGCTCGAAGACCGCCTTGGAGACCCTGCTGGCGAGCTGGGGCACCTTCTCGGCCTCCTCACCGTAGTCCGCAATGCCGACCTTCACGGACTCGAAGTTCCCGGTGTTGATGGTCACCATGACCATCACCCACGGCCTCTCGTCCCCGGTCTTGACCACTGACACGGAGTTCTTCGGCTCTGCCTCTGCCGGAGGGCTGGTTGGTGGCGCAGGACTGGGCGGTGGTGCCTTCGGTGTTGGTGCTGCAGGTGCGGGGGACGGAGCTGGTGTGCTCTGCGCCGCTGGCGTGGGCCTTGACGGGTTTCGCGCTCCTGGCTCGTGGCCCGGGATGTACCGCCTGGCCGGGTAGCTGTCACGGTCCACCATGACGGCGATGTCCTCACGCGCGGGCATCTTCTGGCCGCATCCACAGTCGCACTTGGTCTCTTTCTTGAGACCGAAGTATTTCTTGATGGTCAAGGGACCACCCCGGTCTTCCCATTCGTTCGGTCGGCTATTGCTGGCTCCTTTGGTTGTCTGTTGGTTCTCAACTTGCTCAACCTCGGGAATGAGGGGTTGAGCAAGTGCGGTGGCTACTAACCCATACCTATACACGAGCCGGCAAAAAAGAACCAAATGACGGTCGCTATGACGGCGAGAGCCGTCACAAGAGTGAAACGTGCCATCCACTTGACAGATATCATCTCAGGCCTGTTCCAGGCCCTGATGCGCACCCTCAATTCCGCGACAATCCCCAAGATGGCGAGCAAGAGGCCTACAATGAAGGGTACGATGTATCAAACCACAACAAATGAAAAGGCGATGCAATCAACGGGCATTATGAGAAAGGGCCAGCTGATGAGCATCAGCACCATCCCAACTATCCAGATCGCCTTGCCCTTGCGCATTTGTTCTCACCTCAGGATGGGGCTCGTGGTTAATGAACCTCTTGGCCTTGCCATGACCTTAGGGATGCAATGGTACAGAATGGAAAGCTAACGCTCCGGATGATTGGCCGGCATCCGCGGATAATCCTCCTGGTATCCGTGCTGCTCCTGGTCGTGATGTATGTCGCATCTCTGCCTACCGCTGAAGGTACCACGGCCTACAATGGAGTCTTCTTTGTCACGGAACACGCGCCTCTTTCCCTCTATCCAAACAGCACTATCGGGCCCTGGACGACCATCAATTTCATGGGAGTCGCCTTTCACATGCGCATCATGAACTGGTTCAGCCCAGCTGGTCCCGTTCTAGTTGGCAACGTGACAGAACTGGGAGTGATTTCCTACTCATTCCAAGTTGGAGGCCCAGAGCTTTGCGCCTGCTGGATATCTCCGGACCACTATTCCGGCATTCAATACGATTCCGCCTTTGGGGTTCTCCTCATGGTCCAGGCCCCTACAATAACCGCGCTAGTGGCAGTGGGAGTTGTTGGAATCGCTGCAAGCCTTGTGTTGCTGGTCCGTAAGAGGAATGAGCGTCGGCTGGATGCGCTTCCTCACCCTCCGCTCACGCAGGGACTACCTCCCCGTCACCCAGAGAGGCCCCCTCCGTGAGGAGGAGTGCCCGGGCCGCCCGCTCGAACCGTCTTTCCCATTCAAGGTTTGGCAAGAGGGGACAAACGGAAAGGTTAATTTACGTCCTCGACAATTCATCATATGCCAAGGCCGAAAGGTCGGGACCACACTGAACGGAGACACAGCGGACGTAAGTCGAGCACTAAAGTAAAAGAGAGTCGGCAAAGGGCATTCGTGGCACAAGTATGGGGCCACGAAGGGTCACATATGAAGCAAGGGACGCTTGCCCAAGGGTTCCGTGCGCACTGTTAAGCGATTGGGACTACGGAGAACGCGACACACGACAGCGGCACGGCACCCGGCATTGCGTCTTGGCCAAGGAAGGCCATGTCAGCATATGCTGCAATAGAAGAGAGAGTCCTCGTACAGCCGAAAGTCCCCAAGCCCGGACGGGGTATTGACTGGGTAGATTTCGTCATCAGCGGGAGGGGAATCCCATGACGCCATCACCCTCCACCGATCAACTACAGAAGGATCTGGCAAGTCTTCGAAACGAGTCAGCACGCCTTAGGCAGGAAGTCGGCAAATTGAGCGAGGGCCTTACAGGGCTGCGAAAAGAGATAGGTTCAGTGAGGCAGAGCCTTGGGCAGCTTACTGAGAGCCAAAGCCTGATCAACAAGGAGATTCAAATGCTGCGTGAAGTGGCCGAATCGGATGGCCCTGGAGTCGCGGTACCGGTACCAGCGGACAGAAACCACCCTACAGACTCGGAGATTCGGAAGCACGTTCTTTACCATCTGTATAGGACAGCATGTTGGGCTGGCAAGCACACGAGTGAGGAATACCTTTTCAAGGGACACATGGCGAAGGTTGACCGGACCCATATCTGGGAAGTGCTCAAGAAGCTCAGGGCAGACGAACTGCTAATGCCCCATGGGAAGTCCGCAGAAGAACAATTCAGCCTGAACCCAAAGAAATCAGCTCAGATCTACACCGAACTCGGGATTCCGCCACGGAACACTATTACAAGAAATGGCATCGACAAGAAACCCGAGAGCAAGACGATTTCTTGCAACGGAACCAACCGTGAACCCGATCCCGGCTCCATGTTTGTTGAGCGGGGGACCTTTGAGAACACCGTAAGGAACCTGCGCGAGCGAGTTGAGTCAGAGGAAAACAGCGTTTCAGAGCTATCGAGGAACATGGCCCAGCAATCCTGTGCCTTGGCGAGTCTCACAGAGCGAGTAGATTCGCTTGAGGCCACATTGGCTCCGCAGACACAGAACCATGGTCTTGTGGAACCTGAGACTCGAACGAACGCCTCTCAGAATACCGAAGTCAAGGCCCGAGAACGTTCGGACCTAACCGCGTTGGCCCTTACCGGCGAAACAACCAGCCCGGGTCGACCACAGGAACCGGGAAAGCCAGCTGTGGGGGGAGGGTAAGATGTCCGTCTCAGAATCCTATGCCTCTGGCGTCGTTTGGCCAGCTTGCCAGCAGCCCAGGCAGGGAGTAGAGACGCGCGTCATCCTCCTGTCTCTCAACTGGTGGAGACCAAAGGATCCGAGAACCCCCCTAGGAATGGCCTACCTGTACGCCTGGCTGGTGTCACATCTCACGGATGAAACGAATGTCAGGGTCGGGTTCATCGACCATTACGTGACCGAAGATACGGCTCTTGCCGTAAAGGACGTTCTCGAGGCCGCCCCTGCCATCCTGGGTATAGGTGTCTACGTTTGGAACTGCGAGGCTGTTCGTGAGGTCACACGGCTGTTGCGTGTACATGGGTTCATGGGAAAGATTGTTCTTGGTGGGGCGGAGATATCTTATCGGGGCAAGGAACTGCTCGCCGAGTACCCGTTCGCTGACTACTTCGTGAAGGGAGAGGGCGAGGCCGCTTTCGAGGAAATTGCTCGTTCCTTCCTGGAGGAAAGGGAACCTCACGGTCCGGGAATCTTTTTCCGCACTTCCCAGAACTTCGAAGGCCAAGCACACCTTCCAGATGGATTGGCGCCTGTCCAACCACAGTCCCTCCCGGAACTGATTCCCTTGATAACGAAAAATGGATTTGCAAGAATTCAGTTCCAGCGCGGCTGCCCCTTTAGATGCACGTTCTGCGCCTTCCCATTCAAAGATCGCGTGTTCAGGGAACTGGAACTGACGACCTTGAGAGAGGATTTGTCGAATCTGCGAGAGGCAGGGATTCAGACGCTTGCGGTCCTCGATCCAATCTTCTTTTATGATAAGGAACGGGCGCTTCGCATCCTCGACGCTCTTCAAGTAGAGCTTCCGGAGACTCGTTTCGAGTTGCAGTCCCGTTTGGAGCACCTGAGCGAGGAGATCGTCCAGAAGCTCTCATCGATGAAGGTCATCGTCGAGTGTGGGGTTCAAACGCTAGATCCCACTGTCCAACGTGCAATCAAGCGTGGAGGGAACCCAAAGAAGATTGAGGAAAACCTGCGACTCCTGCACGAGCACGGTGTTCGATTCGAGACCCACCTTATCATTGGACTTCCGTTTCAGACACTGGAGTCCTTTCTCCGCGACCTTGGTTTCCTCCTAGGCTTCCACCCTGAACGGGTGAGAGCCTTTCCGCTCTTGGACCACAAGGGCACGGAACTCTCTATGGAAGCCCAGTCCAAGTACCAAGGCAGGATGTCCTTCTCAGCATCATTTCCCAGGCAGGTGGTTTCGACTGAGTGGATCAAGGCAGACGAGATTGAAACTCTCAGGAAGCTTCATGCGTTTCTGGAAGAAACCCCCTACCCGGCGACGTTAGGGTTGACCGCGAAGGACTTGTATCAGAGGTTTCAGGTTCCCTCAACCAAGACGCGATAGGAGGCACTCCCTGAATAGGGGATGAGGAGCGCTCGGGCCGCTGCACGCTCTAACGGCTCTCCGGATTCCCGTAGGTCATCGAAATGGCAACGCGAGGGTGATACGGAGGAAACGGCCCATGTCACCGTCGAGGAGACGGTTCATCTCACCCCGGTCATGCAACTCGATCATCAAGAGGGCAACCTTCCGCATTGCTTCCAGCCGTCTCCAGAGTTCGGCGATTTGCCGTTCGTGATCCAGTTCCCTTAGGCGAAGGCTGTTGGTTTCCTTCAGAAGGTCGGTTGCTATCAACTGTAGTGTGTGCCGATTGAAGCTCTTGAAGCACGGGTCGGGTTCCCTCATGGAGGGGCGTACGGCGACCTCACATAAAGAGCGATGAGCGATCTAGGGGAGTGGACGTCAACTCACCTGAACTTGTCGTCCAACAGAGGCCAGATGATCGCGATGATTATGGAAATCTCGTAGGGTTCCACATGGTCAGGAACGTTCTCGATCACAATGCGCAGCACTGAGCCGGGGTGACTATTCCTCCTCAAATACTCCTTGAGAGGCCGCATGTCTCCGCGCCGCACCAACTCCCCACTTGCAGGCCCCGCGGTGTCAATTGTTCCTCTATTCTCAGCACTCTTTCGGCTCCGTCCCTTCTTCGGCATGTTCATTTGGTAGGCACTCACCTCGTTGGGCGATGGTGAGTGCCGACCCTTGGCTCAGGCTCGCCATCTTCGCATCGAACTTCGTGAGCCCATCTCTCATACGATCTTCGTCCATGCCAATGTAGTGCGCAGTCATGTCGATGGATGTGTGACCATAGAAGTTCTTGAGGTCCACAAGACTCATCCCAGCGTAGTATGCAATCCGCCCGAACGTGCGGCGAAGGTCGTGATTCGATACCAGGGCACGACCCCTTGAGTTGCGGGGGAGGCCCGCCCGAAGCGCAGACAGGTGAATGAGCTTGTCAAGAGAACCGCCTGAGAGAGGCTGGCCGGTCTTGGTCCCAGGGAATACCAACTCGCTTGGAGCCTTCCCCTGGACAACGGGTTCTAGAGCTATGTGCGTGATTTTGGTCATGGGTATCTCCCGCCACTTCCCGCCATTTCGGCCCTTTCCGTGCACGCGCATGCGGCCACTGGCGAAGTCGAGGTCCTTTACCCGCAGTCTCTGGATTTCTATCCGGCGAAGCGCGTTGAACCCCTCGCAGGCGACCAAGGCTGGAGCAAGATGGGAGAAAGTTGAGCTTCCTAGCTCATCGGAATCCTGAGCTCCAGAGGCAAGTTCGATCGCTCCCCGGTAAAGGGCAACGAGCTGCTTGTCCGTGAGCCATCTCCTGTGCGTTGGCCCTCCCGACTGCAGCCGCCACACTCCTCCGTGATCGGCGACAGGATTCCCGATCCATTGGAGGAAGGGACGCAAGGCCGCGAAGAACGTGGCCAAAGTATTCGGCTCCCAACCCAGCTTTGCCTTCAACGCCCGGATGTGCTCGACTGAGACCCGACGAGGGGAGGGACTGGGACTGAACCCGACCCCGTTAAGGAGCGTTGGTGTGCGGCCGATATCCCATAGGACGCGGTGAAGCCATTCCTCGCCCACCTCGTCCTGCTGTCTCTTCCAGTTCACGTAGGCTTTCCCGCGCGCCCGCCACCAACCATCATGAGATGTCATTGTTCCTCGAATGCCAATACGGGAAAAATGACATCTTGCCGAATTCTTGATTCGGACAGTCTTTACTATGTGTTGACAGTGGCCAGATGCATGACCCTACCAACGCATACCCCATTTGAGGGTGACTTGGTGCGTGTTTGGGATATGCACCAAGTGCCAGCGGGCGGGACGCAATATTAAATCATAGACGCATAAGGGTCAACACGGAAACCAAGGTATTCGACCTAAGGAATCTCTCATCCTGTTACAGGGGGCGGGAAATCTCAAGAGTGGCCCTGATTGTCCTCGTTGCATACTTGGTCTTTGGCGCTCTTTACATTCCGTACAGATTCTCACTGTTTGCAGGGCCGCCCTCTGATGGATTGAGCGAGTGGCAAGCCCGAGTTGCTGGCGTGTGTCTCTGCTGGTTCTTTGTCATTGTCTTTTCCATTCTGACCTGGATGAGAATAAGACCGGGCGCAGTCCGTGTTCTTGTTGATGAAGGAGGCGTAACCTTTGAACTAGAGAGACCACGGGCAAGGCGGTATTGGAAGTGGAGCGATTCACAACTCCACGTAGGGATTAACGACGGATCAAATCTGTCGTGGATGAAGGAGGGAACGCGAATCGGAACCCGGGATACCTGGAGTTTTCCCACGACCTATCTTTCCCGGGATGCGCTCACTGCAATTGTCGAGAGCGCACAGGCGTACGGCTTGCGCGTGTCCAAGGATTTCGAGAAGGTTACCGGAGGGAAGGACACGTACTTGGTTTACACCATCCAAGGAGCCTCGTAAGTTCCCCCACCGCTATTATTGAAAAAGTGTCCGTGATAGGAGGCTCGCTCCGCCTAGGCGGGGACCTCCTCCCCGCCACCCGGGGCAAGCCCTCCGGGCAAAAGGAGGGCCCGGGCCGCTGCACGCTCCAGCATTCTCTCGCGCTCTGGATTCACGTTCACCTTGTGGCTGAGCACGGAGGTCGCAACCTGGTAGAGATCCCATGCCGATTCAGTTCCCCAGAGGGTGGAGCCGAAATACTCCGGCAGCTCCTCGGCCATGGTCATCACATGGCGGTGGGGAACCCCGGCACCCTCCAGGGCGGGCACGAATTCCCGGATAGGCACCTGCTGTTCCATCGCGGTCTTGTAGAGGTCGAGCGCCCCGTCGAAGTGGTCGAGAGCCTCGTAGATGGCCTTCTCCATCTGCCCCAGGAGATCCGCAGGGGATGACAGATGCAGCTCCCTGAACTCCATGAAAGACCTTGCACCGGCGTACATCTGGTTGCAGCAAGCGAGTCTCACCCCGAAAGCTTCGGCCCTGACCGCCCACGCGCCATCAAGGCTATTGAAGACTCTGATCGCCGGATAGAATTCGTTCTGAGCGTCCAGACGGAACTTCTGTCCGATGACCAGCTTGACCTCCATCCTTCGGCCTTGGGCATAGAGACGGATGTTCTCCGCCCTGAAGTGCGGGTTAGCACGGAGGGACTCCACGGTCAAGTCTGGTTTGTCCAGGGCCTGCCCTACGGCGTGAACAGCACGCGCGATATCGGCGTGCTGCACCAAAGAATACCGATCACTTACCACTGCGACAACTTGGTTGTTGTCCTCCCTCTGCACTCCGCGATAAGCTTCCAAAATCTCACCGTTGGGTCCCTTGATCGGGACCATGCGGTAGAGGGGGACCTGCTCGGGTGTGGACACGTCCACGTACGTTGTTCGGCGTTCGGCTGTTCGCTCTTCTGCTCCATTCGTTACCAAGGTTTTCACCTTCAGCAACGGCGGAGTGAAAACCGAGGGCTATTGTGCCTGATTGAGTCGGAGGAGCTCTGAAGCTATAGCAGTCATTGCCTTCACGATGTCACATACATGAAGCCCTTCGACAAATATCCAGGAGGAGGTAGGAGATTGGTCAAAGACATCCTAGGTGACGACAAGGAATACCAAAAGAACTGGCGCAATACGCATACTAAAGCTAGGAAACAATACGGACACTATCTACACCTGGTGACCGGTCAAGACTCGTGTGCTTACTGCGACACGAATCTAATGGATGAATACAGGCCTTGGCTTGTGACCAGTGTGGACCATGTAATACCTTGGACGGCAGTGGAGAAGAATGAAACGACTTCTATTGGGTACGTGACTTGAGCAATACGGTCCTCAGTTGTCGGACTTGCAACGAATTTGTTAGCGGTTATAGACTACCGAGCGACTTGCGCAAACCTTCCCCGTCCGAGTTCTTTGATTGGAGGGACTTGGCGTTCGAGGAAAAGATGAAGACAGCCGAAGCGAGGAACAGAGAGGAGGAGTTTTTCAACAGTAGAGTAAGGGCGTCAAAGGTCTTGGGGTGAACACTGGTACATCTTGAATGCTCGACCTCCCGATCATAAGCCGGGCGCTCACCTCCGCGCAGGTTTCGACCTGAGGAGCTTCAGGAGCAACAGAAGGTTTCCATCAAACTCCTCCACCTTCATCACGTCAGGCAACAGAAGAATAGCGATTCGAAATGGGTGGTTCGAGTCGAGATGCTGAGCCACGTACTCCTTGAGCTCCCTGAGATCGACATGGCTCAGGCGTGGTATCCGCATGCTCAACCCACCGCTCCCCTGAGGACGCTCCATGTCAACGTGACGGTGTTCGTCTGAGTCGTTCTGTTCTTGGCTTCCCTTTCTGCTCCTTCTCGTTGCCAAGGTTTTCACCTTCGGCAACGGAACGGTGAAAAGCTGCTTTCAACGTCTTGCCCTGAAGATCCTTCATCCTTCAAGAACCTTTGGCCCGCGTCAATGATTCCAAGCCAACTGGAAAGAGACCTGCGCAACCCGCTCGTTCGCTACGCTCTTGACAACCTCTCCCCTCTTCCACGGTGCCACCTTGAAAGAGCTCGGTATGGCGACCAGAATCTACTCCTTCATCCGGAATCCCCCAGCGGACCTGTTTGTTCCCTTAATATGTCCTATTCGGTCGAATGATTCGTGGCCGAAACCCTTGCCTGCATCCGCTTTCTCTCGATCAGGCAATCTTTGCTAGTAGGTTCCACAGTCCGCCCAACAATGCTCATCTCCACAATCATGATACTCACAGGGGCAATCATGGCTGTAACAAGTGCAATAGTTGCAATCATGGTTGTAGCAAGAGCAATCCGGCTCGCACGCACAAAAGATCGCGCAACTGCCATTAGTCCTGCCTTTTGCAGCGGCCTTTCTCCTGCCGAGTGAGACAAAGCAAAAGCCGAGAACCCTGACCCTATTCGTAACCTCTTTGATATGGATTCTTGCTAGCCTGTCTTCAGAGCTACTCATGTTCACCTCCGCTTCTTTCCCTTAACATCGTCCTCATTTCATCCAGAACAACACCCTTGTTTATCTCACAACGGCTGTTATTGCTAGTGTCGTACATGTCCTTGTTCAGATAGGATATCTTTGCGGGACAATCTCCTGCGCAAGAAAATTTTGCAAAACAGTCTTGGCACTGCTTCAAGTTGAACACTGTCCTTTTTCGTAGCAACGCGATTTTCTCGGTGTCAATCTGAACTTCTCCGTCTCGTATTCTGCCATAGATGAAATGGGCAGACCTTGGGTCATCTAGTCTCGCTATCTCAAGGCAGGATGTTACCAAACCTTCCGGAGTCACAAAGAAGTTGTGCCCTAACGCACCACAGAAGTATGTCTTCGGTTCACCAAGCGGACCCGTGGAATAGTGTAAGTTCATGCCTATGGAGATTGCGTAGGAACGCGCTTCAAGGAAATTGCGCAGGAACACCTGTGGAGAAGGGGAGCATATGGACATCTTCAGACACCTTCCGCACTCGAAAACCGGCTCGGCCTGTATCGTGCTTACAATTCCAAGGTTCTTGAAGAATAGAATTGACTCCTTGATCCGGTCAACACCATTTGCTGTGACTGTCGTTCGGACATTCAGCTTCTTGTTCAATTCCCTGAACGTGGAAACGGTCCTCATGATGTTATCAAATGACGATCCACCGTTGCGCATTGGCCTCTGTAAATCCTGCAGGTCGCGTGGGCCATCCATGGATAGCGTGACACTGTTGATGTTTTCGGCAATCCATCGAGCATTGTCTTCGGAGAACACACCATTAGTGCAAATGGAGAAACTGGGATTGATGCCAGAGCTTTCTGAGACCATCCTTACAAATCTGGTCACTTTCCGAATCAGAGGCATGTTCATGGTCGGTTCGCCTCCTCCATGGAATGAGAGCCTGATTCGTTTCATTCGCTTGCAGTCTTCTAGTATGTGCGATATGGCAATCACAGCGGTCTCGTAGCTCATGTCGACGCTTCTATCGCCCCCAGAGGCAAAACAGTACGAGCATCTCAGGTTGCATCGCGTTGTTGGGAAGAGAGTGATACTTGTTTGTGGTCTTGGCTTCTCATCGATGACGGTTACTGCGTCCTTTTGGCTACCTGCAGGCCCAATTATTCCGAGTGATAGCATTCGGTTCAAGAACTTCTTTCCAGGATGTCCGCTGTTGATGTTCTTCAGGGCTCGGAGGGCAGCAGAGTTGACGCGGACTATAGCCCCCTTCAACGGAGAGTAGATCATGTATGATGACCCATCCTTGATGAAGAACAGTTCGTTGTCCAGCACATACTTGTCCTTCTGGTCTCTAACCTGGGCCGGTTCGGGGTTATCCTTGACCGCGGTCTTATTCATCACTCACTCTAGCTGGGATAGGTCTCCTCTATGGGTTGTCACCTAATAAAACGGACGGGCAATGTTCTACACTGTCTTGAAAGCACAGCGCCTCAGCAATTGCTTGATTAGAGCTATTTACGGAGAATGGCGTCCCTTCTTGCCTTCCTGGGTCAGCAAGAACCTCGTAGTGGTTGCTCTGAGTTTGACCGCGCCCTTCGAATCTACAGTCAACAGAAAGCGAACGACTGGTGCCAACCCTTTTCTTTCCTGCCGATGGAGCCAAGCATACGGGGAAAGGCGCAAACAAGCATGGCACGACCCTGAATTCTTAGGATGAACTATTGCGAAATTCCGTCAATTTCAGCGCTCTACAAGAACGCTTATCCGCTGTCACGCACTGCGCCACCTTTACCGCAACAGATGGAGTGGTAAGATTGTCACAAGCGACCTCAATTCTCTTCGATAATCTGACGAAGGAACAGCTGCGAGACCTCTACTATGCCTACAGAGATTTCGCCGTGCTGGTCGGTAAGGAAGTCACCAAGTCGATGGAACGGGAGAAGACAGAGAAACGCCCGGTCTCGCGCCTGACAAAGCTCCTGGCGGAGAACATAGAGGTCTTGAACAACAAGACCGAACGCTTCCGCGTCATGGCCGACAGGCAGCGGTTCGAGGCTAAGCTGGACACCATGATCACCACCGGCAACGACCTGTACTGGGAAATGCTGGTAGCGAGGTGCGGCACTGACCCGCGCGCCTGCTCCGAGCCCACAATGACCATCGACAGGATATCGGTGCCGACACTGGACAGGTTCTCATCTTTGGAAGGGGAGGGCGAACAAGTCATTCAACCCAGTGAGGAACCCCAGGCATTTCCCGAAGGACATTCTAACGCTCAGTAGTGGCGAGGCAAAATCCTAGGGACAATACAGCTCTCGGAATCTATTTGAGGTGTCAAGCTACTGTCTTGCAGGGTGTGTTTCCCGCGGGTCACATATGGATATTGAGCAGACTCTGTGGGAAAGCATCCATTTGCAGGAGAACTACATCTTCAAAGAGCTAGCGACTAGCCTCGTGGGAATTGGGGCACTCTTCTTCGCGTTCGGAACTGTTTCAAGTCCGTTACTACGTACATATATCGCACTCGTTGGAGTCGGTGGCTCGGCCATACTCTGGGCCCACGCCTACGCTGCATTTTACGATAGGGAAGGACTTTTCAGAGAGCTTGAGAAATCCGAGATTGGGAACAAGATGCTAGTAGCACACCGGCAAGCAGCTCAGTGGAGAAGTCGTGGATGGTACGGGCTAATATACGTTCCGATTACCGCCTTGGCAACATCGTTCATGGGACTTGTGGCAATCGTCTGGCTATTCGTGTTGCTGGAAAACGTTGGGATCTTGAATTTGACCTCTACGGTCATCTTAGCTGGCACGTGTATCATCGTGATAATCACGTATGTAAATCTGCAAGTGGTGAAGAGAACGAAGCGATCACACCTGATGTGAAACTACAAGATTAGGTTGGCGCCCACGATTCCAGAAAGTGTGATAGCGCCCGTGGCGAGACCGTAGGGAGAGGGTAGAGATATTCCCCCGACTAACGCGTTGCTTCATGCTCACGACTCCTGAGTGAACCCCTTCTCGATCAGGAACGCACGCAGTTTCTCCTTTAGCTGGGCCACCTGCTCAGCGGTGGGCGACCCTGCGGGGACCTCCCAGTGCGTCTTCCATCTGCGCGGGTCCTTCGTGCCCTCTGCGCATAATTCGTCATAGCCGTTGGCCCTCAGCCACTTGGTGTACCATTCCCCAAAGGGGCGGAACTGAGCAGTCGTATTGAAGCAATCAATTACGACATGGAGCGGGCCATCCTCGCCTACTTCGAACTTGATTTTGCAGTCGAACGGTTCCTGTCCACTAATGGCGGTGAATTCAGCGAACTGCAAGAGCCGCTGTGGCGCCCCTTGGCAGAACCTAAGATGAAAGTCGGACGAATCGGCCAGAAACTGAGGGTCTTGGGGGGACTGATAGAGGAGCTGGAGCTTGCAACCGATGTGGATGCCAGGCGGCCGCTGGAGTATCAGTTGGAGATTGCCAGGAGCAGTGGGAGCAGGGACCGGCGGACAGTGATCGAAGAGGCCATTCGGCTGAGGGCGCGTTACATGGCAAAGAGCGAGAGTGGATAGTGCGTGCCCTCCCAGATGAACCGGAGGTACCTGTCAAGGCTTGGGCGCTTAGCCGCCTTGAGCCCAATCAAGGACCCGGCGGATTGAGAACAACCTGGTGGCCATTGAGCGAGGTCACGACCGTCCATCCTTCCTCAAGATATCGGGGCAGTTCCTGCGCCTCGACCAGTTTCTGATTCAACTTTGCTTCTCTGGGAACCACCTTGTTGCGGACCAGTTCCTGAAACACCTCAGGGTTCAGCAGGTCAGCGGATTCCAATTCTTCTTCAGTGTAGCCAAGCCCGATCAACATCACCCTGGCCATGCTCGTCTTGGTCTCATCCGCGCTCTTGGATGGACCGGTGGTGAGGAATGGCTCGGATCTGCCGTACTGTTCTCTGGCCTCCTTGAGAAGCTCCGCCCCCCAGGTCTTCCCTAGGGTATACCGACCAGAGTCCCCCAAGTCGTGGCCTAAGATCGACTCCCTCAAGTCCCGCGTGATCTTGCCGGCACCTTCGGCCATTAGAAGTCGGGTGCTCGCATAGCATCGGAGAACGTACGCCCTCCATCTTATTCCCTCTGGAACGGACGAGTGTAACGCGTCCCGCACTTCTTCCACCACGGCCTTCGTGGTCAGGAATCCTCTGGAAAACCGGGCCTGCTCCTGGGAATGGGAGGCTGCGCCGCGTGTTGGATTCGTCGCGATCACAGGGGACTCTGGGCCCAGTGTCTCTCCGCCCCTCTTCCTCTCCTCTAGATAGGCCAGGAAAGTCGATGATAGCTGAGATGAGCCGAAGGTGACATACGAGACCCTCGTCTTGCTTAACGCGGCCGGAACGTTGACGACAAATGGGGATTCTTTGAACGCTGGCTTTTTCCCAAGCTTCAGGTCGGGAAGGTCGCGCAGTCTTAGCCCTCCTTCTCCCTGATAAGCTCCCAAGACACCCGGTCTCACCCCCGAATGTGCCATGAAGAGTGCCACACAGCGGCCACGGAGTGACAACTTCTCTAGCACCACGCCCAATTCTTCAGGCGTCGGAGTTCTCTCCGCGCTCAGGCTAGCTCCCTTGATTGGGGATAGTGACGGGAAACCGTCAAACACGACCCTGTGGAACTTGAAGTAGGCCTTTAGGGCATTGAAGAGCTTTCCAATGGACACATCTAGGTTTCCGGCTTCCTTCTGCCTTGCCGCCTCCTGAACTAGAAGGTCTCTGAGCTTCTCAGGGTTCTTCCTTGCCAGGGTCATGATGGAGATTGGAGTGAGGTCCAGCTCCTCACAGAGCTGGCCGAGCTGCCTTAGGTAGTTGTCAGCACTGAGCCTGGACCTGAGCGACTTTGCATCCCACCAGGACTTTACACGTTGATCGGTAAGCAAAACGCGGTGCCTTCCCATGTCCCTCTTGTCTGGAATTTGGTCCTGTTTTGGCGCTTTTCTGGGGGCCATCACAGAAGGCATAGCATGCTAAGTATTTAACCGTTCGTTGAACCCCCCGGGGGGAAGCCGAGGGAGGGAGTCGAACCCCCGGAAAGCAGATCTGCAGTCTGCCGCATTGACCGTTCTGCCACCTCGGCGCGACCCGGGCATTACTTGAGAAGGATAAATACCATCCGGGACCTATCATGGTTGGTCATGTCGCTGGATGACGAGGTCCGCCGTCTCAAAGAGGAACGCGATGCGGTGTTCCTCGCCCATAACTACCAGATTGGGGAGATACAGGACCTGGCGGATTTCGTGGGCGATTCATTGTACCTGGCCAGGAAGGCTAAGGAATCGCCCAAGAGCGTCATCCTGTTCTCAGGAGTGAAGTTCATGGCCGAGACCGCCAAGATACTGTCCCCCGAGAAGACGGTCCTCATGCCGGACCTGGCGGCCGGCTGCTCTCTCGCGGACTCCATCACTGCTGTGGAACTGCGCAAGTGGAAGGCAGAGCACCCTGGAGCCATCGTTGTGAGCTACGTGAACACCTCGGCCGAAGTGAAGGCCGAATCGGACTACTGCTGTACCTCATCCAACGCCATGGAGATCGTGCGGCGAATCCCATCTCAGAAGGAGATACTCTTCCTCCCGGATATGTTCCTGGGGGACTACATACGCAGAGAGACCGGCCGGAAGAATATGCACATATGGGTGGGAGACTGCTTCGTCCACACCCGGATGCGCCCGGAGACCGTGCGCAGGCAGAAGGCCCTGCATCCTGGTGCAGAGCTTATCGCCCACCCGGAATGCGGCTGCTCGACCGAGGTCCTGCCCGAGGTGGACAGGGTGCTTTCCACGGACGGCATGATCCGATACGCCTCCGAGGTCCACAGCCGCGAGGTGCTCGTGGCAACCGAGATCGGCATCCTGCACAGGATACGCAAGATCAATCAGAAGACCAGCTTCGTGCCGCTCTCCGACCAGGCGATCTGCCCGTTCATGAAGATGAACACGTTGGAGAAAGTGAGGGACTCGCTGCGGGACATGAAGTACGAGATAAGGCTCTCCCCTGTGATCATGGACAAGGCCAGGCTGTCCTTGGAGCGCATGATAGAGGTCGGAGGCACACGCACGAAATCCCTCGCAGAAGGTCTGGCGACCGTCGCCTCGTCAGAGTAGGTTCTAATGTGTTGCCGGTCTCGCTGGATCACAGCATGAGCAACATGGGAAGAACTGGGGGGCCAACAACCGAGGCAGGGTCTTTTCCATGATCGATCTCAAGATGGTCTCGCCATCGCTGGCCAGGGACCTTTCCCATCTCTACGGTAGCTTCCATTACGAGAGTTCCCTAAAGGAAGATCCGCTCTCGTTCGTCCGCCCATTCGCCAAGGACAGGAGAGCGGCCGAGATCATGGGGGTATTCGCATCGACAGTGGCGGTAGGGAACGTCCAAACCATCCGCGGATCGCTCGACAAGCTCCTCAAGAGGATGAATGGCGACCCAAGGGGATTCGTGGAGGGGTTCAAGGCAGACCATTGGCGGGACGTACTGTATCCCTGGCAGCACCGGTGGATAAGGGCCGACCAGATGAGCTTCCTGGCCCTGAGGCTCAGAGAGGTCTACTCGAGGTATAATGGGGGCCTCGAAGAGGTCTTCCTTGAGGGCGCTCAGCAGGCCGGTGCCGAGCCCACATTGCAGTTCGCGGGCGGTCTCGATACCCTCTCCCGGTCGCTCAGGTGGGGGTCGACGAACAACGCCCCGACCATCTATGAGCCGCCACCGGGTTATCTCAAGCTCTTTCCCTCGCCAATGTCAGCCAACAGGCCGGTCTGCAAGCGTCTCACGCTCTTCGTTCGCTGGATGGTGAGGCAGGGATTCCCAGACATGGGACTATGGAGAAAGGTCTCTCCGTCCATCCTTCATATCCCCCTCGATACGCACGTCTACTGGATCGCATATCACATGGGGCTCACGCACAGGAGGACGAAGACATGGCGCACCGTGGTCGAGGTCACGGAGATGCTCCGCGGCCTCGACGCTGCTGATCCGATCCGCTTCGATTTTGCTTTGGCTCACACTGGCATTTCGGGGGACTGCCCGAAGACGCGCGACCTCAGGGTCTGCGGGCAGTGCGCTCTTCGTCCGGACTGCGACCTATGGAGACCACTATCCCGCCCAAGAACGGGAAGGGCAGGAAGTAGGCCGAGATCGAAGTGAGGGACGGAGAGCTCTGGGCTGTTCCCGGAGTGTGGGTCTCAGTGACGATCGTTGGGGCCGTACAGGCCGGGGAGGTGCCGTGTCCGGAGTTAGAGAGATCAGCAACGAAGCAATACGTCCCGGACCCGCTGGATGAAGCCTGGATGAGGAACTCGTAGGTTCCCCATCCTCCCCAAGTGTTCGCCGAGTCCTTATTGAGGGAGATGGTCATCGCCGCGTTAGGACCCGCCTTGCTCTTGGCGTCATTGGACGTTGTGAGCGTCGGTGGGCTCATGCCGGCATACAAGGTGAACACAGGTTGGCTTCCAGTGACCGTTCCATCGGTCTCGTACGCGTCAAGATAGTAGTAGTCGTCCCACTGGGTCTCGGTCATTGCGGCCGAATACAACACACATCCTCCCTTGGCCAGCGATCCGCCTACCTGAGTGCCGATGGTCACTGCAATCGGTGTGGTACATCCGGCTGGCGCCGCCGTAACGGTAATCGTCACGGAGCTTGTCGCGGTGTTCGACTTCGAGTCGGTCACTGTAAGGGTTGCCGTGTACGTTCCGGCCGCGGAATAGGTGTGCGAGGGGTTCTGAGAGGTGCTCGTGGAGCTGTCACCAAAGGCCCAGCTCCAGGTATACGGGCTGGTTCCCCCAGAGGCTGATCCTGTGAACGTAACGGCCAGAGGAGCCGTTCCAGAAGTTGGGCTGGCCTTGGCAGATGCCGAAAGTGCAGCGGCCGCGCTTGCAGTGATCGTCACTGAACTGGTCGCAGTGTTCGACTTTGAGTCGGTAACCGTGAGCGTTGCCGTGTACGTTCCAGCCGTGGAGTATGTGTGGGAGGGGCTCTGAGTCGTGCTCGTTGTGCTGTCACCGAAGGCCCAGCTCCAGGTGTATGGGCTGGTTCCTCCAGAGGCCGATCCTGTGAAGGTGACGGCAAGAGGTGCTGTCCCAGATGTCGGGCTGGCAGAGGCTGATGCGGTAAGCGCTGCGGCCGCGCTCACCGTGATTGTCACGGACTTGGACGCAGTGTTCGACTTTGAGTCGGTAACCGTGAGCGTTGCCGTGTATGTTCCAGCTGTAGAATACGTGTGTGAGGGGCTCTGAGACGTGCCCGTGGAGCTGTCACCAAAGTTCCAGCTCCAGGTGTATGGGCTAGTTCCTCCAGAGGCCGACCCAGTGAACGTGACGGCCAGAGGGGCGGTCCCAGATGTTGGGCTGGCGGAGGCTGATGCCGTCAGGGTCGTGGATCCGCCGTTGAAGTGTGCAGCCAGAGCACCGATGTTTGGAGAACCGACGCCTGTGACCGGGTCCCATCCGACAGTCGCCGAGTATCCGTTGCTGCCGGAGGTTATGTCGTGGAAGAGACTGCCATAGAGAGTGCTCTTCGCGAGGCTGTAGATTGTCGGTGCTGCGAAGCCGGTGAACCCGGATGCAGCGTATATCACATCAAGGGATGCCGCCCACATTGGGCAGGCGAGGGATGTTCCCCCGATCTGTTCATTTGCACCGTTGATGTAAACGGGGACGCCACTGTTCGGGTTCGCGTCCATGGCTACGTCGGGTACGCCCCGGTCGGAGGTGGAACTGCACGCGCCCGGATAGCCGGTCATTCCAACCTGGTAGGAGGGTGGTGCATCAGACGTGTCGCATCCGCCACCACTGTCCGCCCACGCGGTCTCTGAGCCGAACGAGCTTCCGCTTGGGGTGATGCTCGTTCCACCCACGCCTATGCCATCAGGTTCGGCTGCCGGGTAATTCACCTGCTTGGCGCTGTCACCTGAGGAGGCGAGGAGGGTAATTCCCGCTGCCATTGCGCTCTGCCAGACTGAGTGGTCGGCGCTGCCTCCGCCCCAGCTGTTCGATCCGAAGGACACACCGTCCGAGAGGAACGTCTGGTCGCAGACATCAGGATTGCTGGTGTCGAGGCAGACGATTATGGGCGCGCTGGGAGCCATTGTGTGGGCCCACTGTATGTCCAAGTCGGTCTCCTCGTACCAGTCACCATTGCTGCTGCTGCAGGAACTGGCGCCGCTGCCCACGTAAGTCACGGTCGCGGACGGGAGTCCGTACGCTGAGTCGAAGTCGTTAAGGTCACTTGTGTAACCAGAGCTGGATTCTCCTGAACTGCACTCCTCGGCGAGCCCAATTGTGAGCTTGCCGGTGTTGCCTGCGGTGAGGAGAGCGGTCTCATTGTAGAATCCCCTCATCACAGACGGAGATACTTCCGAAAGAAGTGGAGTTGGTGAAGCGGACGGGAAGGCGAGAAGTGTCTGGGGGTTTGCAAAACTGTTAAGGCCCTGGAATGAGCCAACAAGTGATGCTATCGAGGATGGAAGTTCCGGTGTCCCGCTGGGTGCAAAACCGGACGTGCTTCCTGCGACGTAGTTCGTCATCGAGACGTGCAGGGCCTGGTTCACCTGGGAGGCCGTCCCGCTAACACCGTAGATCAGTGGGCCACCAGTGGAGGTGACAGAGAGCCCGTAACCAGTGAGGTAGCTGGTCAGGGCTTGAACCTGTGCGGATGACGGGCCGTACTCGGAGTAGAATTGCTGGAAAGGCATGTAATGCTGATAGTAGGGGCTTGACGGGTTGGTCAAGCCGGAAAGATAATTCTGAAGTGCGACGGTCTGCGGGAGAGAGAGCGCAACGTCGAAGCTGATCTTGGCGCTCCCGGCTACCGACCCCGTCGGCGTAGCAGTCTGTGGCAGTTGACCGAAGCTCCCGGCGAGGGGCATCATGGCCGTGCTGTCCCCGGATGATCCGCCAGAAGTTGGCTTGAGCCACAATGTTGCTCCAGCGAAGGCAGAGAGCACCATTATCGCCGCAATTGCGACCGCGCCGAGAATATAGTACCGCGTAGAATGTTTCAGTTGTTTAGGTGTTGTCGAAATCTCGTTAACGCTTGAACGAGCCATACACCCACAAGGGCCGCAAATTATATAGCCTTGTCGGGGCATAGCATGGTCTGACTTAACCTAGCACTGCGTTGATCAATCCCAGAACTCGCGCGTGCGCGCGTACGTTCGCTCCGCACGGAGAATCTCCCCCACAAGGGCCTGGTCGTTCTCGTACGGTCTCGCGAGGATTCGCCTAGCGGTTTCGGGTCCAATTCCTCTCCCAGCCAGCACCAGCAGGGCCCGCGGGCCGTAGGTGGCAAGCAGCTCGGCCGAGAGGTAGGCAGAGGCAAGAAACTTGATGCGCGGGGGCTCGCGGCGTACCGGTCGCCTTCTCTGATGCTTCCCCGGGCCAAGTTCTTTGCTTGTCGTCTTGCTCATGACATACTTGGTGAGCGCGTCGATCTCCTTCCTCCTGCGTGGAGAAAGTATCGCAGTAAGTACTCCGTGACACTTGAGGCAGGGAGATGACCCTTTCTGCGGATAAGAGGCCGGAGTCACAATCCTCTTGAACCCGCACCTGAGACAGACCATCGCCAGTTCCTCCTTTTCGAGCCTGTCCTTGACCGCCTTCAGCAATGTCGGAGGTGGTCGATCAGGAAGGTCCTGCCAGCGGAGGCGTTCCAGGGCCTCCTTGCCTGGAGAGTTTTCCGTCCTTCGCATGATCTCAACAGTGATCTCGCCCCTGGAGAGCTTCTCCATCACCTCCTTTGCGTGTGCGACATCGAACTTCTCGTGGAGGACTTTCTGGAGGGCCTCCTCTCCAACAATGGTTGATCGGTGCGCCTCCATTAGTGGCTCGAGCGTCCTCACCTCGTTAGCGTCGTACGACAGAGACAGCAGGCCCAATTTCCTGGCCACAACCATGAAGGTCCATCTGTACTCCTCTGTGACAGGGAGAAGCTTGTCCAGCAGGTCTTCCACGTTGCTCGGTTCGATTCTGATGAGCTTTGGGATATCCGCCGTGTCCACGGGTCCCGGCAGACCCAGGATAACCCAGACAGGGCTCACCAGCATTACCTCCGTCTTCTGGCCCCACTTGGCCGTCGCCAGCCCAGACAATAGTGTCGCAATAGTGTTGTTGACCTGTGTCCCGAAGCACGACCCTATCACCAGGAATCGCCCGTGCAATTCCACGGTGATCACTTTGTCAGATGGGACCACGCCACTCTCCGAGAACGACCTTACTCGATTGGCGAGAAGGCGAGCAGCCTCAGTGGTGAGCGGATAGTCGTTGAGGTTCCCTCCCCTCCGGAGCTGCCCGATCTCCTGTGCGACCTCGAACGGTACGGGTATGTCGTCACCTTCCCAGTGTGGCGGTGCACCCATTTCCTGCACTGGCTCAACGAGGAGTCCCTCCTCGCTGAACTTGACCAGCCTCCACGTCGTCCCGTGGAGAAGGAAGATGAACTCCGGGTGGGAAAGGACACGGGTGACCACGAACCTTTCGTCCAGGTTCCCAATCATCTTCCTGGAGCCCATCTCCATGAGAGGGTAGCTCTTCTCCTCGGGTATCATCGAGATCGTAGAGTAGAAGCGCTCCAGCGTTCTCCTCCCCCGCCTGAGCGATTTCCCATCGGTCCAGAGACACCCCAACCCCTGCAGGAACCGGGCAATATCCATCACGTCGCCGTTGGAGAAGTCCCTCGAGGGGAGGGATCGGCATAGCAGCTGCATGACCCTGCCAAGTTCGATGTCGCCCCCCTCTCTGAGCGTGGCAATGATCTGCTGCGTGAGCGCGAGGACATTCCTTCTCCTGACCAGAATCGGTTCCACCAAGCCATTCAGGGCCCTCCTTGCGAGAACCGCCGCCTCCTCCAGGTCCTGACCGTCTATCGTGGCGATGGTGCCTGAGGAGACTTCGTCCTTCCTGTGACCCGAACGCCCCACCCTTTGCAACAAGCGGGCCACGCGGTGGGGAGAGCCGAACTGTACCACGTGGTCTGCAACGCCAATGTCTATCCCGAGCTCAAGCGAGCTCGTTGCGACCATCGCCCTGAGTCTTCCTTCCCTGAACGCCTGTTCCGCATCCTCCCTGACCTCACGAGAGAGGGACCCATGATGCACTGCAATGGGTAATTCGGGGGCCAGGCGATGCAGGTGGGCGGCCAGGGTCTCGGCCGACGGTCGCGTGTTCGTGAAGACCAGCGTTGAAGTGTGCTCGCGAATCTCCTTGAGGACTGTTAGGACAGCGGCAAGGAACGTCTCGTCCTCCGCGAGCCCAGAGCGAACACCCTTGGGTATTTCGTCCAGCGAGGGTTGGGGAGGAGAAACGGATATCACAAGCCTCTTCACGGTCGGCACCACGAGCAATTCGGCCGGTGCGTTGGGGGAAAGATACTGGGCTATCTCCTCCGGGCTCCCAACGGTAGCTGAGAGGCCGATGCGCCTGACCGGCTTCCCTACCAGATTGTCGAGACGATCCAGCGAGATGGCGAATTGGGCACCCCTGTCAGAGGCGGCCATCTCATGGACCTCGTCGACGATGACTGCCTTCACGTGGGACAATCCCTGGCGAAGAATCTTCCCGATCAGGAGAAGCTGCAGTGTCTCTGGGGTGGTGATGAGCAGGTGTGGGGGGTCCCGCGACTGTCTAGTTCTTTCCTTTGTGGGCGTATCACCATGGCGAACGCCGGCCTTCAACCCCGCGGCCTTGGCCAGGGCCGTGAGACGGCCTTCCAGGTCCCTGTTCAGGGCCCGGAGGGGCGAGACGTAGAGGATGGCAACCGGTTCCGAGGGATGGTCTCTCAGATCTTCCAGCAGTGGAATGAGGGCTGCCTCGGTCTTTCCAGTTCCAGTTGGGGCGACCAGGAGGGCGTTCCCCCCCTTTCTCAATGATGGCCAGGCCAGCCTCTGTATCTCAGTAGGCTCAGCGAGATGTTCCTGGACCCATGATTCTAGGGATTCCATCGCACGCTCCGGTGGGTAGGGATGACCATGGAGAGCATAAGTAGGGCTGTGTCATCATCTATTCCCGACATGGTCGGAACACCCCTGGAACGCCTTGAAGCTACCCTGGGGTCATATCCATCACTGATTATCGCATTTTCTGGTGGAGTGGACTCGTCCGTGGTCGCGGCCGCAGCACACCGCGTCAAGGGGAACAGGGCGATGGCGGTGACGTTGAAGGGGCCTTCGATCCCCTCACGAGACCTTGCAATGGCAAGGGAAGTCGTGAAGGTCATCGGGATACGACATGTTGAACTTTCGATAGACCAGTTGACTGATGGGAGGTATGCCGAGAACCCATCGAACAGGTGTTACTTCTGCCGCAGCATGGAGGGCGAGAAGCTCACGGCGATCGCCAAGGAGATGGGCCTGGAGGCGATAGTCGACGGCGTGCACAAAGACGACCTTGTAGCGGACAGGCCTGGACTCCAGGCGATGTCTGAGTGGAAGGTGAGACACCCCCTGGTGGAGGCAGGTCTGAGCAAGGAGGATGTTCGGGCAGTGGCCAGGGAACTGGGCCTCCCAAACAGCAATTCTCCATCGAACAGTTGCCTTTCCTCTCGAGTTGCCCACGGCGAGGCCATATCGCAGGACCTCCTGGACAAGATCGACCTGGCCGAGGATTACGTGGTGTCCCTTGGTTTCGAGCAGGTGCGTGTTAGAGTCAAGGGAGGAGAGGCACGGGTCCAGGTGGCGAAGGACGAGGTCCCCCGCCTCATGGAGGCTACAGTCTGGGAGAGCGTCAAGGGTCGGCTTTTTCTGATAGGTTTCCGTTCGGTGGTGCCCGATCCAGAGGGTTACAAGTCAGGAGGGTGATCGGATTGGCAGGCACTCGAGGCAAGAGTTCGTGGATAATCGCCCCTATCGATGTGTGCATCATCTGCAAGAAGCAGATCACTGAAGGTCAGGAGAGGGGTTCGTGGGATGGGCAACCAGCCCATCGCGAGTGCATTCACGTTCGCATCCTGCAGGATCGCCCTGTGGCCCAGGATTGGTCCGGGGAACCGATAGAGGACGAAAGCGAGGAAGATGGCGGCGCTCCCCCACCCGAAGACGACGATGACAGCGGATGGCCCGACTGACGCAACTATGGGTGCCCTGTCATGGTGACAGGGTGAGCAAGACCCCACCATCTATCTTGTCCGCTGCAATGAACTTCAGTGAAACGACATCGTCTGGTCCGTGAGATTCCCCTCCAGTATGGAAAGGTGGGGACTCGTTGCCTCCGATGATGACTGGGGAGACGAATATGGTCATCCTGTCCATCAAGCCTGCTTTTATGAAGGAGGTCAGGACCTCGGAACCGCCTTCGACCATCAAGCGGCTCACCTGCTTGCCTTTCAGCCACTTGAGAGCGCCCTGAATGTCTACCCTTGCTCCAGTCGGCGGGATCACGTTCACGTGTGGGGGGTAGACAGTGCGGTCACCCTTCGCAGAGAAGACAGTTGTGGGTATGCTCCCGTCAAGGACCCTGGCCTTGGGTGGGAGTCCATGCCTAGAGCCAAGCACCACGCGCTGGGGGGGATCCAATTGCCTCTCGGAGATCTCAGGGGGGAGTTTCTCTTTCTCGATGAGCTCCCAGTGGATCCTGAGAGAGGGATCGTCCAACCTAACCGTGCCGGCCCCGATAAGAATCGCGTCGGATGTAGCTCTCAATCTCTGGACCCTCGCCAGGTCTTCCTGTCCGGAAAGGAATGCCCTCTTGCCACCTGAATAAGCGAGCTTGCCGTCCAGGCTCATCGCACAGTTCAGCCAGACTAGCGGGCGGTCGGAATTCTGTCGAACAGATTCGGGCCAATCCGGGAACCCTTGAACCGGTGACATGTCTAGGGGGTTGCCTTGAGCTTGGCGAAAGCCTGCTCGAGAGTAGCGGTGGGAATCCCTTCCTCCCTCAACGAGCCAATGTTGATCTCGACATTCGCAAGAGCGCCCTTGAGGGCAGCATCCAGGAAGGCCAGAGCGGATGTGTAGTCGCTCATCATCATGGCCTTTACCACGGACTTGGACCTCTCTATCATATCCCTTGCTTCCCTTGCACCCTCGGCTACTGAAAGCGGGACAGCCGCAGCGTATTCCAGGGCCTTGTGGTATGCCTTCTTGGCAGCTTCGTCCTGTGGTGAGGCCTTCAACGCCTTCTTGGTGGTGATCACAAGGTCGTACGCCTTCGCATCCATGTCGATGTTGGCGGTCAGCGAGGAGCGGTGCTTGGACAGGACGGCCAAGGTGTTAACGACCTCTGGAGCAAGCTTGTCGGCAGGGCCAGAGTAGCGTAGTACCATCTCGCCAAGTGCCACTCCCATGGCCGCCACCAGGGCGGAGGCGCTCCCGCCTCCTGGCGCGGGTTTCCTTGCAGCGAGGGCATCGAGATACGCGGAAATGCTCCTTTCCCTGAAGAGCTGAGATTCCTCCTTGGCGTTGAGCTTCCTCTCAAGAAGGTTCTTCCTGTCGAAGTTGTTGAGCTGTAGATAGTGTTCTGCAGCGTCAAGAAGAGCATCCTCCGTCGCGAGACCAACAACCTCGGATTCCTCTATCCCCACACCGTAACGGCCGGCTTCGGACCGGACCATCTCAAAAGCGCGGTGAAGTGGAGTGCGCCTGTAGTCGGTCATGTTCATTGAGACCTGAGCGCGGCCTCTCTCCTTGATGTCGAACCCGAGGGCCTTCACCTCAGCCAGTCCACCATCGCGTCCCCTTATCGCACGGGCGACCTTCTTCGCGACATTCACGTCGGGTGTCGAGAGGTAAATGTTGTATGCGATGAGCACGGGGCGAGACCCCACCGCCACGGCACCCGCTGTGGGGTGCAGCCGGTCCTCTCCCACGTCCGGATGCCGGGAAGGATCCTTTCCTATGGATTCTCGCAGGCCCTCAAACTCGCCCTTCCTGACATAAGGAAGCTCGGCCCGCTCGGGCACCTTCGCTGCCTTTCCGTAGAAGTAGACTGGGACCAGGAGCTCCTTGTATATCCTTTCTCCCAGCGAGTATGCCAGTGCCGCGGCATCCTCCATCGATGCCTCACTGAGCGGGACGAAGGGGATGACGTCCATGGCCCCCATGCGAGGATGCTCCCCCTTCTGTTTGTTCAGATCGATGAGCTCGACCGCCTTCTTGGTAGCGAGGAAGGCAGCCTCCTTGAGCGGCTCGCCTTCTCCCAGCAATGTGAGCACGGAGCGGTTGTGGTCCGCATTCGACTCTATGTCCAGCACGGTGACGTTGCGGACCGATGCCGCTGCCTGGACGATAGCGTCGATGACGGTCTTGTCCCTTCCCTCGGAGAAGTTCGGGACGCATTCGAAGAGCTTCATTGCACCCCTCCGAATGAATCGAGGGCGATCTGCCTCGGGGCGCCGGGCGTGGGCTCAGGGCAGCGGGAAAGCCGCGCAATGACCTTGGATACCCGCGATGCATCGAATCCCTGAGTGGTCACGAGCATCTGCTCCAGCCTTGGAAGATCGGGCTTGTTCCATTTGATGGAGTAGTCGTCAGCATGGGGAGGGGTCGCGAACAGGTCGCGAACCGGGCTAAGTGCAGCTGGGTCCCCCCCAACCTTGACGAGGGTTGCCTCGTATCCGGCGTGTTCCGATACCATCTTCAATGCTTTCTTAGGCCCAATACCATCGAATCCCTCGTTGAAATCTGTCCCCATGAGCATACCTAGGAGCACGAGCTCCTCCTGCGATATTGCCAGTTCCCTTAAGACTTCAGCAGTCTCGAGAAGCCGGACCACACCAGGGTCCCTGGCCGAGGATTTCAAGGCCGCAAGACCTTTGATCAGCCTGGGAGCGCCAAAGAGCAATGTGTCGTAGTCTTCGCTCGCCACTCCCCAGACCTCCCCCTTGCTTGCCATGTAGGATGCCTGCGCTTCCCCCTCTGAGAGAGCCTGGACCCAAGGAACACCCATGGCCTCGAGCAGTTCCCTGGCATCACGAACCATCTCCTCTGTGACCCTGCTGGTAGCGGCGGCCTTCTTCTTCGCCAGTTCGAGGTCGCCGGCAGCAAGGGCCTTTTCCCATTCTTCTGCGGCCCTTGCCTTCACCATTGCCCTCCCTCGAAGTGTCGCGGCCTTGAGTTCGGAGGGCTTCCCGTCAAAGACATAAACCGGGAGGATGCCGTTCTCGAGAAGGCTCGACGTGCGGTAGAGCAGTCCCACAAGGTGACTTGTCACTACTCCGTTCGGGTTAGTGAAAACCCGTCCATCTGGCTGGCGAATCGTGGCCAGGAACTGGTAGAGCATGTTGTAGGCATCCAGAGCCAGTTTCCTGCCCTTGAGCGACGGGAGTGGCACGTCCTTTGGATGCACGAGTTTGCCCAGTTGAATCCCCATGCCGGTAGGAGATGTCCGGGCACTACTTGTTCTTTCCGAGAGAGAAACATACCGGAGGATTTTATAGGCCAGATACCTACTCGTCAAACAATGGACGCAGAATCGTGCCTGACGGTTGTAGATGAGAAGAATGCGAAGGGACCTGAGGAGGGCACTCCCGTTCTGGTTTGCTTCCCGAGCGCTGGTCTTGCGAGCACTATCGTGGGCCACTACCTCATCCGGTCTCGAAACCTTCCCCGTTGCGCGGTGATACGCTCTCCTGACCTTCCCCCAGCGGCAGTCGTCATTGATTCTCTTCCTAACCCGCCTATCAGGGTTCACGGTGACGCGTCAGTCGCAATCGTTGTCTCCGAGTTCCCTTCTCCGCAGGTCCTTCTGACGCCACTGGCTGAGGGCATCCTTGATTGGGCGAGCAAGAAGAAGACAGGCCTTATCGTCGTCGTCGAGGGGATACTCAGGAGACAGGAGGAGGAAGCTGAAGGAGAAAAACCGGAGGAAGCAAAGGACAAGGAAAGCGAGGAGGTCCAGGAAGCGGTCATAGGCATTCCGGCAACCCCTGAAGCAAAAGCCCTTCTGGAAAAGATGTCCATACCTCTTCTTGAGGATGGAATAGTGGGAGGCCTGTCAGCTGCACTTCTCAACGCAGCGTGCATTCGGAATATGCCACTGGTCGTCTTGTTCGCGACAGCCAACCGGACAGATTATCCTGATCATGGTGCCGCTGCTCGAATACTGGAGGACCTCAACAGGCTCCTGCCTAGCCTCAAGATAGACCCGCAACCTCTCTATGCCCAGGCAAAGATCATTGAGCACGCGCTCAGGGACGGCATGAAGTTGCACGCGGCGGTGGAACCTAAGTCTCAGCCTCACGCCCCTCCGGAGCCCTCCATCTACGGGTAGTGCGGGGAACCTGCTCGGCTAGGGTTACCCGAAAGGTCGCGTTTCTTATGTTACGCTATTCCGGGCCATGGCACTTGCCGGGGTTACTTACTTATCAGTCCACCCCGCGGCCCTCGATGCCCGGGAAACTCAACGACGCGTCCTTGGGGAAAATGGGATAAGCTAAGTGGTAAGTGGAGTAAACAATCCTATGGCGACAAGGGGAACTGAAAGAAATCTGGTTGGAGGATAGATGAGGAAGAGAAGGCCAGTGCTTCTCACCGACAAACTGAGCAGAGACACTGGATCTTTGGCGCTGCAACCAGTGAGCCAATGCGACCAAGTGATAGACCGGGAGAATCAATGAAGATACTCTGGCTAGCTCATCGAGATACCAGACATCCCCAGGCCGGAGGAGCCGAGCGCACAATACACGAGATCGGAGGTCGATTGGCTCAACGCGGACACACAGTCGAGGTCCTTACAGGCGGGTGGAGCAGTCTCGTCGACAAAGAGGCGCAAGGAAACCTGCACATCCACCGCTACAGAGGGAGATTCCTACCGCATATCTTTCTACCAGTATTCCTTGGGGAAAATCGCGACTCAGACGTCATCGTTGACGACCTCGGCCACGCGGCTCCCTGGTTCTCACCGTGGTTCAGCCGGACACCTTGCATAGTCTTCTTCCGCCACCTGCACGCGCGAACTCTTCAGGGCCAGGTAGGATTCCCTCTGGGTCCGTTCCTCAAGATAATGGAATCGAACTACTCGAGAATCTATCCGTCAAGTCCGTTCGTGACGGAATCGGGCACGTCCATGGCGGACCTCCTGTCCCTCGGGATTGCCGAGTCGAGGATCTACAGGATTCCTCCAGGAGTGGATACTTCGCTGTTCAAGCCAGGCAAGCTTTCAGACAAGCCGCGAATCGCCTACTTCGGCGGGCTCCGAAAATACAAGCAACCCACCCATGCGATTCGCCTAATGAAGTCCCTCGGTTCCAAGGGGATTGATGCCGAACTCATGGTGATGGGGGATGGCCCCGAACTGGAAACCATGAAACAGTTGGCCCAGGACCTCGGTGTCAAGGACAAGGTGCGTTTCATGGGCCGTATAGAGAGGGAGGAGCTTGCACAAGTTGTGGGATCCTCGTGGGTCAGCATTCACGCATCAGTATCTGAGGGATGGTGCTACTCTGCTATGGAGGCTGCTGCATGCGGTGTCCCTACGGTTGGATATCGAATTCCTGGTCTGGTAGAGGCAGTCGACGATGGAAAGACGGGAATCCTTGTCGACCTCAATGATCTCGAAGGACTTTCTTCTGCTGTGGTCAAGGTAATTTCAGGCGTGGACAGTTGGCGAGCGATTTGCCGTGCTCATGCCAACAAGTTCACCTGGGAGAATACGACTTCTTCTTGGGAAACCCTCATGAAATCTCAGTCGAATGAATCATCGAGGAACCGCTGAACGGCAAATCCCTGTTCACGTTCTTGGGCGACTGTCAACGGAACGTGGGCGCTAGAGATCACCGTTTCTCAATTTGTAATTGAAGTAGACCGCATTTGCAATCTCGCGCAGGGTCCTCGCCGAAGAGAATGGTCCCAAACTTGCTCCCAGGGAATCACCAATCCGATACCGCACGAACCCGGTCCGGCTGTGGCGTCGTGAGAGCCGTATTCCAAGATCCGCATCCTCCCAACCATTTATGTAAGTGTCGTCGAGCAGAGGCTGACGTAGTTCCTTCACGAGCTTGGCGCTATAGATCGCAAAAGACCCTGGGTTGATGAATCGGCATCTATCAGCTGTGTTCTCCTTGTAGATGAAATTGTATGGGAACGCGTCCATGTAAGGGTAAATCTTTGTCGCCAGCCGGGTTCTAAGCTTGCCATCCAATCGGGCTCGTGTACGATGGTAACGGTCGATCAGATACCACATCATGTTTCTCAAGCGCCTCGGTGATCCCACTCTTGCATGGTATGAGTGGTACGATCCAGGGGGCGTAGTGAATGCAATATCAACTGACGAATCATCGAGCGAGGAGAGCTCACGGACCAGCACTTGAGGTTGGTCAATAAGGCTCATATCGTCATTCGAAACCACGATCCATTTCGGGTTAGATTCTAACGCTCTCGCCACGCCGGCATTCACGCTTGCCGCGTAATTGAAGTATGGATTTTTCCCGCTTTCCGCAACGACCATCCGAATTCCCGTGAAGACCTCCTTTCGCAAACGTTGGGTCAATGCCCCCGCATTGCTCACAGTTGGAATCACTGCAACCACATCGCCACCTCCCGGGTCCTCAATGATCTCCACCCTGCCCTTGGGTCGCGCTCTCATCCAGCGAATCAGGTCTCCCGGTGTTGCAAAAGCCTCGTAGAAGCTGGCGAGAATCCTCGGGTCTTGACTAACGAACAAGCTGTCAAGGCGCTCGTCTTCCTTGTCCCAAGAGCCTCTTGCTGGGATTTCATCAGCCATTGTGACCAGTTACGGCTTTCGCTTCATAAGGTTTGGAGGTCGAAGGCAAGACGAGTTCCGAGGCGGTATGCACGCATTGCCTCAAAGAGGACAGACAGTGTAGGCGCATTGAGCCTCGGGCAGTTAGGAAATGATGCGGCGGGTTGCGTTCATCGATGGCGATGTACTGGAATCTTAAATACTCACTACTTCTCCGCAGTTCTCGTACGTATTCGAATGAAGTCGGTCTAGATTTTCAGACCGTGTCGAGACCGGCCAACCAGCTTTCACTTGTAGGAACTGGTTCCAGTAGCGAAAGAGAGCCTGACAATGTGTTCAATAGGGACTCAGTCAAGCCCAACGGTGACAAGAAGGTGGGCATCTTCGGTCGCATATCTACCGCAACCCGAGACGAATTCCACCGGTTTCTTTCGACCCTCCGCTCTCCGCGCGTGCTCCGCGTGCTGTCTGCGACCTTCCTTCTGGCATTGCTGTTCACCCTCGTTGTTCTTTTCTGGGCGAAAGGCAGATTGCTCTTCGGAGAAGATTATACAGGCTTCTACAACGTCTACGACGTGATAGGATCTTCAGAGAATGGCCTGCTTGCGGTCTTCTGTATTCTGGTTTCTGGAGGCAACATCTATGTTGGATACTACCTAGACCTGTTAGCGACCTCTTTCCTATGCGCTACAGCAGTATTTTGGCTATCCAGCGTGCTTCTCAAGGACGTACTTTCCCGAGCCAGGTATGTGGTTGGCTTGATTGCTGCGAGCCTGTACTTGTTTAACCCTTGGTCTTCGGAGAACTCATTCGTCAGTCTGACATATAATGTGTCTCTGGATAACTTCGGTTTCATACTGTTCCTCACAGGCGCAGTGCTGGCTTACAGGAGATTGTCGGTTACTTCTCTTCCTGTGCGCGAGGGCCTAATCGCAGGGATTGGCCTCGGATTGGCCCTGGATCCCTTCCCAAACTATTTCCGACTTTGGTTCGTCTCGATAGCGATACTTCTGTTCTTGGTTCTCATGGGGTTGTTGGGGCCCTTTCGATCACTCGACCGCAGGAAACTCTTCATAGGAATGATTGCCTTCTTGGGGCTCTTGGTGGTAGTAGCCACCCTATTGTCAGTTCCTTACATTGCCCCGTGGCTTGCCAATCCGGAGAGCATTATCTCAACGGCGAACTCTGGCGCAGCTGCCCATTCGTACGTAGGTTTCTATTCAGGGCCTTTCAATTCCTTCACTAACGAGATCAGAGGGTTCAATAGCTGGCAGTTTCCATCCATTTCCTACTACCGGTTGTATACTTCGTGGAGTCCCTTGGCGGCAGTATCGTTCGCTTGGCCAGTCTGTGCGCTGGTCTTGCCAATAATTCTATCCACGAAGAACCTGAGACATAGGGTGTATCCGATCGTTGGCGCGCTCATTCTAGTGATACTCTGGGACAAGGCGGGCAATCCTCCAGTAGGATCAATTTGGAACTACTTCTACAACTCAAATTCCTGGGTTTATCAGCTCTTGCCGACAGGATTCCTGTCACAATACTCGCTTGACATCCTGTATCCGATTCTGTCGGGATTGTCCGTTTACCTAGTCGGTGTTCGCCTTCAAGAGGTGCTGGCCAAGAGGGCAAGAACCGCTGAAAGTCGAGGGCAAGATCCCACACATATGCCTGAGAAATCAACTCAGCAATATACGGGTCTAGGTGGACGTTGCAGTTATCGCTCGCACGGGGAGGCAAGTGAATCACTTACGATTGCTATCCAACTGGCGATGTGTGTCATATTGATCAGCGCTGCTTATCCCACTCTTGCAGGATACGACGAAACTGAAACCTACAATCCTACAAACCAAGTCGCAGGGTTCGTAATACCATCCGCCTATTTTGACGTTAGCTTGTATCTAGAGCATCACGAAGGCACAGTGCTTCTATATCCACCGACAGGTGAGAATCCCTACATCGTTACGAGGTGGGGCTGGGATGGCTACGTAGGGTTCTATAACCTGTTCTTCCGTCCGACAAAGATAGTCACCATGGATCAGTTTGGAGGGACGTATTCGTCTTCCTCACAATGGAAAGCCTATGAGAACCTTACCCAGCCATTGGTATGCCCTTCCTCGGGGAGCTGCTCGCTGGCTTCTAGCTTCCTCCCGGCCCTTGCCGGAGAAGGCGTGGACTACATCCTCCTCGATTCTTCCATATATCTTGGATTAGCTGTTACTTTCAACTACTCAATGAGCGTGGTTGATCTGCTCATAAGTTCTGGTCTGGCAACCGTTGTCTATACGGAGTCCACTTTGACCCTGGTCTCGATCTCCCAATCAATCACGAATGAGCCCTTGGAACACACTCTCATCTGAGTCGTTCTCGGTGTACCTTGCCATGTCAACTTTCTGAGTTCCTGCGATACCGAAATCGTGTTGACCAAGCCAATAGCTTCAGGTTCTCACAACTGACGCGAAATGCGAATCCAACCGGCCTGTGTCGTGAGACAGCGGCTGAATTCTGGTGGATGAAAGGTCTCTTATCAGTTCAGTGTTAACCTTTCTCGGAGACGAGTCGTGAAGGACAACCTGATTAGGCGCAGCTACCTTTCAACGTCCTACTGGAGGACATCTTCATGACGCAACCCCTCTACTTCGACTCCGCTTCCAGCTACAAGAAGTATGGCGGGGCAGAGCATCTCGATGTCAGGAAATACGATCGCTGCTGGTACATCTCGCAAGCGATAGGGACCGGCAAGACGATACTGGAGGTTGGGTGTGGACCTGGACTGGTCGGAGAGGTTCTGATCAAGAACGGGAACGTGGTATTTGGAGTTGAACCCGACGGCGAGGCCGCGAGTGAAGCACGTCGGAGAGGCTATCGGGAAGTATTCGAGGGGCGATTTGAGGATTATAGATCGGACGCGAAGTTCAATGTTGTGTTATTCACGGATGTCTTGGAGCACATGGAACGACCTGACCAAGCTCTTGTGAACACACATCGACTAAACCCGGATTTCTTGGTCATATCAATACCTAACGTTGCGTATGTCAAATCCAGGTACCGACTCTTGCTTGGAAGATTTGACTATAGGGAGGATGGGCTATTTGACAAGACGCATCTGCGTTGGTTCACTCTCGATTCCTTCAAGCGCATGATAGAAACATCTGGCTACAGAATCGTAGAGGTTCATTCCCAGAGCCTATCGAGTCGCTTGCTAAACCCTCCTGTCCCGACATCAGGAATTCATTGGGGAAAGGCATTTCTTCCAGTTACTGCGATTATCGATTTGTTCCCCAAACTCCGTGCGCTTCAGTTCGTGATCAAAGCGGTAAGCATAGACGGGTGGCATCTGTATCCGATTCCAACGAGTCATGAAACCCAGTCATCGCCGACAAGAGACGGCGAGGGCACTCAGTGATTGTTTTTCCTGCCCTGGCGCAAGGAATCACTTCGTATCTGGTGGGCGTTTCGCCCAAGCTGACCACTTCTCAATCGGGTGACTTCGGCCAAAGATCAGAATAGACGGCATTCCTTTGCCGAGCGCAAACGTCGTAGAGCTCCATCAATTGCTCCTGTCCGGTCCTCATGAATACCTTGCCCGCATCTCTTAACCTCCTCAACATTGCGCGTGGAAGAAGCAGCGTTAGCAACAGAGATGCCCAGAACTGTGGCTCTTGATACACCGGGACCAACTTTGCCAGTGCTCGGTAATTGTGAATGACTATGGAAGTGTCGCCATATATCTTCTCGTTGGGCAGGTTGGTGTAACCTCTTCTTACTATCATATGCGCCGCTTCCTGCTCTGAGGGGAATCCGGGTATCTGCGGGGATAGGCGCCGGGCCATTTCCAGTATTTCCAGATTTCCGTGGCGTTCAGGCCCCAAAATCCTACGCCCCTTGTTGGCGTTGAAACCAAGTTGGTCTTCGTGTGCTCGTGCGCCGATCAGGAATGAAGACAATCCGACCGAGCCACGCTTTGCCAGCATTCGTCCCACCATTTCAACCTGTGGGAACAGCATTGGGCGCGGCGGGTAGAATTGCTCTGGATGGGCCGATCTTCGAAGGCATATCCCAGAAATGAATATTGAATACAGCCAAGTGTTTCGGTAGGAATCGCTTCCAGCCGCGAAGGTGGTATCTCTTGCGAAATACCTGTAACCATACGAGAACCCGAGGTTATCAGTCACCTGTATGCTGTTAGGATACGCATAGTCCGCATCTGAGTAGCGATCCATTGCCCTGATGACAATCTCGTCCGTATGGTCTGATAGGAGTATGTCATCGTCACCCAGAAGGAGAATGATATCGCCCTCGGCCTTGACGATGCATTCTCGAAGATTCCGGTAAAACCCCAGGTTCTCAGGATTGCGGACATACCTGATCCGGCTATCCTTCGCAGCAGCAAGCTCGCAAACCTTCTTGGTGTCGTCTTTTGATGCATCGTCCAGGATAAGGAGCTCGACCGACTTGCGTGAAAGCACTCCAAAGCTTGCGATGAGCTCCTTGAGCATTCCAGCTCGGCTGTAGGTAGGGACACAAATGCTCAATTCGCAATCGGACACTTGCAGGACCACCTAAGGACCATCCCAAAAGTTGTCGAGTATATAGTGATTCATTTTCTGTCGACTTTGTGAAGTATACGAGAGCCATTCTCACCAATTGCCAGTTTCTGGTGACCAAGCCTGCCGGAGGACCTTATGGGCGGGGAAGCCCCCTGAAGAGGCCCCTAGCCTTCGGGTTGCTATGCAAGCATCGGCCTTGCCCGCGCCGATGGGGCCAACCATTTCAGCCGATTACGATACATCTCACAAGGTGGGGTGGGGCAATACAGAGACCTATCGCTGCTGTTGCCATGGGTGCCGTATCCCGGGTAGATCCACCTCAAGCATGGGAATCACGGTAGCCCTTGACCAGTTTCTCAAGCTCGGGAATCGATTTGTCTATGTCCGTGCGCATGAGTAACTCCTTGTGCTGCCTGAGGAACTCGTGCGGCATGTCCCACCACGACAGGTCTGATAGCCTGCGTTTCACTTCCTCACTGAATCTTGGTCGCAGGAGCCTTGCTGGCGTACCGGCGTATATGCCAAACGGAGGATACTTGCCCTTGACAAGACTTTTCGTTCCGACAACCGAGCCGTTCCCGATAACAGAGCCCGCAAAGATCGTGACATCATCTCCTATCCAGACATCATTTCCAATCTCCAGAATCCCTAGAGTCTTGAGTTTGTCCTTGGGGAAGGATTCTGCGAATACGTAGTACATATCGCTGGAGCTAATTGCGGAAGGGTCGTGCGATCCCGTATCGATTATCTTCAGATTGGACCCTATCGAACAGTATTTCCCAATACTGATTTCTGTCTTGGCATTCACATTATTCACATTTATCTCAGATGTGGCGTATGTCCCTGATCCAACCTTGCAGGACCCAAATTGTTCGGGTAGTAGCGAGAAAGACACCTGATCCGTGTCCAATACCGACTTCCACCGCCGAATTCTATTGAACTGTAAGAAGATGTCCAACATTCTCTTCTTCAGACTGTCGGTCATGGGCCCAAATTATGCCTCATGACGGAAATAAGCTCTTAGGTACCCAATTTGGTCGGTCCAGGCGTTCGAAGATGGCCATAAGTCTTCCCAATTCACGCAACAACTGCACTACCGTGGGGTCTCAAGACCCTCTCCCATTCAGGATGAGGATACTTGCCGTCCTTGGTTAAAGTCGGCAGATTTATTACAAACTGCAGATTTCCGTAGAGTAGCTGGAAGGCTTGCATGTGTGGTATTTTCGGATATGTGGGATCAGGGGATGCTGCACCAATCATCATTGATTCCTTAGAACGACTTCAGTACAGAGGTTACGATTCGTGTGGTTATGCACTGCTCGGCTCATCGGGATTGAGCATCACCAAGGTGGCCGGCGGCATAGGGGAACTCAGACGCGTGGCGTCTGTCGGTTCCCACGCCAACATCGGAATCGGGCACACCAGGTGGTCCACGCATGGCAAGCCCACAGTGGAGAACGCTCACCCCTTCCTGTCCTGTGACGGGAAGATTGCAGCAGTACACAACGGCGTCATAGAGAACCACCTGGAACTCAGGAAGATGCTGGAGGATGCCGGACACAGATTCACGTCCGAGACTGATTCAGAAGTGATTCCACACATAGTCGAGATGGAGATGGAGAAGGGTGCGACCTTGGAACAGGCCTTCGCCAAGTTGCCTACCATGCTGAAAGGATCCTATGCCATCGTTCTCATACGCGAAGGTTTCGAGGGGCAAGTCGCAGTGCGCAAGCAATCTCCACTGGTGATCGGTGTCGGCGACCGCGAATACTTTACTTCGTCCGATATTCCAACGTTTCTCCCCTATACGTCCAAAGTGATCTACCTTGAAGAGAACGACACCGTGAAAGTAGACAGTTCCGGGGTCACCAGGTTGAACGAGGGGAGGGCACCCGCCGGCAAGCAATCACTTGCGCCGGTCCTTGTGGACTTGCACCCCGATTCAATACGCAAGGCAGGATTCGACTACTTCATGATAAAGGAAATACTGGAACAGGCAGAAGTCCTGGGGGCAATCATAGGGCAGGATGCCTCGAAGATAGATAGTCTCGTAAGAGACATCACTACTTCAAAGAGGGTATTCGTTGTTGGAACCGGGACAAGCTACAACTCCTCGCTCTACGCAGACAGGTTGTCGCTGCTCCTGGGGCTGAACCACTTGCGCTCAGTTGTATCAAGCGAATTGGAACAATTTGAGAAACTGCTGGACGAAGAATCCCTAGTGATCCTTCTTTCCCAGTCTGGTGAGACTGCTGACACGATCATGGCGGCAAGATTGGCAATGGAGAGGGATGCAAAACTCTGGGCAATTGTCAATTCCCCGCTGTCCACGCTGGGCAGGATGTGCGAGGGAGTGATCCCCATATCCTGCGGACCTGAACTCGCCGTTGCTGCAACGAAGTCGTACACCGCACAGTTGGCAATAGTTACCAAGGTTATCCATGGCTGCGCAAATCAGGCAAGGGAGGGAGACCGGATACTCTTGGATGCAAGGAGCGCACTGTACGACCTGATGTCAGATGCAAGCAGAGCGCACGTTAGGAGGCTTGCCGAGGAACTGCACGAGGTAAACGATGTCTTCCTGCTTGGGCGAGGACTTCAGAACGTTACTGCCAGGGAATCCGCACTCAAATTGAAAGAGGTGGGAGGTATGCGAGCCGAGGCATTCTACACTGGAGAGATGAAGCATGGCCCCTTGGCGCTCGTGAGAGAGGGAACACGCGCGATGTTCTTCTATAGCCCCTTGGACAAGAAATATGCGGAGACCGCCGCTTCGGAACTAGCTTCGCGTGGAGCACGAATATACTCCTTCGGAGTTGAGCCACTCAACACATCCATGTGGCACATCCAGACAGATGATATTGGCTATGGGCTTCCCATGATACAAGTGGTTCCTGTGCAGATTCTGAGCTACGAAGTGGCGAAGCTGCGCAACCTGAACCCTGACCAACCTAGGAACCTCGCCAAGTCCGTGACCGTAGGCTGAGAGGCAAGGAATGCCGCAGACACCGATTTTTGATGTCTCCCCAGAGAACGTCGTCATAAGGAGAGCCACTATGGATGATCTCTCGGCAATCGCCCAGATTGGTTCGGAGGCATTCTCCGGATTGCGACCTCTCGAACGCGGTCGAAAGTGGGTTGGTGCGTGTCATGCAGCATTTCCCAGGACTGAGTACTGGGTGGCAGTGCTCGATGGAAGTGTAATAGGTTACATATTGTGGATCGAGAAAGGAGGATTCAGGGATAGCGCGGTCATAGAACTGGAACAGATAGCCGTGATCGGCAACCTTCGAGGCAATGGCATAGGCGAGAAACTGGTAAAGATCTCCCTGAGGGGTATTGAGGAACGGTTGGCCGCCCGTGGATCAAGTATCAAGGTAGTGGAGGTGACCACTGGCTCAGAACAGCACGCGGTAGAGTTCTACCGCAGGACACTTGGCGCAGAGGTTGCTGCAACCATCCCTGATTACTTCAGGGGTGATGAGTTCGTTCTACTGGCGCGCCGGAAAAAGTGATTGATCCACAAATGTTGGTTGCATCAAATATCGATGTCATTGTACTGTGCGCCGGGCTGGGCAAGAGGCTTCGCCCTCTCACCAACGATGTCCCAAAGGCACTGGTGCCTGTGGCCGGCAGGCCACTCTTGGCCTATCATCTGGAGGCAATAAGAAAGGCTGGCCTAAGGCGTGTGGTATGTGTGGTTGGTTACAAGGCGGAGAAGGTGAAGGACTTCGCTGGTGACGGATCTCGGTTCGACCTGGATGTAAGATACTGTTGCCAGGACCCTCCCAATGGCACGGGGGGGGCGGTTCTCTGTGCAGAGCATCACGTGAGGTCCACTACATTTGCAGTCATCTACGCTGACATCTTCTTTCATCCAATGGATACTGTCTGGAGAGACCTCATACTTGACAATCGGCCTAAGATCGTATGTTCGCAGGTCGAGGATGCCTCCCAGTTCGGAAGAGTGGAGACCAGTCCGTCTCCAGAGGGGCTCGTGTTGCAGCGCATAATAGAAAAAGATGGGCGAGCCACGCCAGGGCTGGTCAACGCCGGTTTGTTCCTACTTCCCAGGGGCATCTTCTCCATCCTTCGCAGCCAGAAACGCAGCCCTAGGGGGGAGATCGAACTTCCTCAGGCAGTCGAGCAGTTATCAAGATTTGAGACCAAGGTGCACGTAAATCTTGTGAACGGATGGGTTGATATAGGGAGCTTACCTCAATTGAGGGTTGCGAGTCACCTCGCCGGTGATAAAAGCATCGAATGACCAACGAAGTTCCCCTCCTATCTGTAGTGATTCCAGCCCATAACGAGGCAACACATATCGAAAAGAATCTGTTACATGTGCTAAACTACCTGCACTCCAAAAAGCGGGCATTTGAGGTTGTGGTAGTGAATGATGGATCGAGCGACAATACTTTCGATATTGTTGAGACCCTTGCAAGGAGCCATCCAGAGTTGGTAGTCGTCAGTTACCTCAAGAACGCGGGCAAGGGGAATGCCCTGCAAAAGGGCATTGCTGCTTCCAAAGGGAGATTCGTTCTAATCGCGGACGCTGACCTAGAGCTACCTATCGAACAGACAGAACTATTCATGAGGGTCCAGCACGAAACTGGTTCGCAGGTCGTCATCGGGTCCAAGTGGCATCCGGACTCCAAGCTGGATTATCCTTCCGGTCGCAAGGTGCTCAGCCGTTGCCTTCACTTGCTCATACGAGTTCTATTCTCTCTGGGTGTGACCGACACGCAAGTTGGAATCAAGCTCTTTGATGGGCCCTCAATCAGATTTGTGAACCAGACCACTCTAGTGAAGAGGTTCGCCTGGGACATAGAATTACTACTGGTTGCTCGACTCTATGGACTCAAGATTGCTGAGGCTCCAGTAGTTCTCCAGTTTACCAGGGTTGGATTGGGACGCATAAAGGTCAAGACGATTATCCAGGTAGCAAGGGAGGTAGCGGGCATATGGTTTCGCCACCATGTCGAACACTATTATGTAAGAGCATTAGAGGTTCGTAACACGCCAATGTTGGCGACCAAGCTGAACGTGGACTAGACCATGACATCGTGATGGAGAAGATGAGCAAACTCCTTGGGTCAGGCACTCCTGAACAGCGGATTGCCTCGATGATAGGCAGATACGATCTGCGGGCAAGATACGGAGATGAAATTGACAGTGAGGACGCGGTGGTCCTTGGCCGCACAATTGGCACCATGTTCCAAGGATCCGTCCTTATTGGCTGGGACACCCGCAGGGATTCAAGAACGTTCTCAAGGGGGCTCATTGAAGGACTGGAGCAAGCAGGAGCTGTGTCGAAACCTTTGGGGGTAGTCCCCACTCCCATCATGGGATTCGCAGCGAGGCAATGGGGACTGCCGGCCCTTGTAGCCACTCCTTCCCACAATGAACTGGGGTACGTTGGATTAAAGGGGTTTGATAGCAGAGGGCAACTTTGGGGAAAAGAATGGGACCTCCTTCGATCCACGCTGAGCGGGGGCAGACTTCGAAAGGCCAAGAAGAAGCAAGGCACTGCGCTCATAGGAGGATATCAAAGTGCTACTCTCCGAGTTCTGAAGCGAGAATATGCCCAGATGATGACATCCATTGGACATTCCAGTATCAAGATAGCAATAGACCCGAGGGGAGGTGCAACCTCAGGTTGGGCCAAGAGTGGATTGCAGGTTATGGGCGTGAAGGTTGTTGCAATGAACGATGAGTGCTCCCCTAATTTCCATGGTTCGTCTCCAGAACCAACTCCCAAAAACATATCTGGGCTTGCGAAACTGGTTAGGTCATCCTCTGCTGATCTTGGGGTGGCCTTCGATGGGGACGGAGACCGCGCACTGTTTCTTGATGAGAAAGGGGCTTCGGTATCGCCCGAAGTGATTGCCCTGTTGCTCCACGAGTCCCTATCGAATGGGAAGAACATGGTCGTGGCCTCGTCTGATACGTCCAGAAAGCTCTCACGACGCGCACAGGTGGCTTGGGTGCCCGTAGGTGCGCGAAACATCATCTCCGCGATGAAGAAGCGCAAGGCCAAGGTTGGGTTCGAGTCGTCATCCCATTTCTATCTTGAGAGCTGTGCCTACTACTCAGACGCGATTTGCGTGACGGGCCACATCGTGAGAGCACTGTGGGCGAACGGATACCAGCTTTCGAAGCGCTCTTCCCAATTTGGAAGACTGTATAGAGCGAATATTGTACTACGGTTTGAGGACAAGCGGTCTACACTCCTCACCGCCAACGCATTGTACGAAGATTGGAACGGAATCAAGCGTAGGCACATAGATGGATATGTCCTAGAAATTGAACCTCTCGGCGGGATCTTCTGTCGAGTTTCAAATACCGAAGCTGCAATAAGGATGACCTTGGAGGCCAATGCTCCAAGCGGACTGAGGAGGGTCATGTCCATGCTGAATCGATTTCTTAGAGAGCACGAGTTGTCGGCAAGTACGGTCCCAGGGCAACCCTTGGACTCCTGATTATATTCCGTTTGTGCTATCGATGGCTACGGTACTGCTCACTTCAAGCCGGAAATGAAGATATTGCTTCTGAACTGGAAAGATCAACACCACCCCCTTGCGGGGGGAGCAGAAGACTACACCTTCAACATCTTGAAACGGTTGGCCCAGCGTGGCCACGAAATAACATGGTTCACCTCTGCGTATGATGGAGGGCTCCCAGAATCAGATGAAGCTGGAATTCACTACGTCCGAAGAGGCAGTTATCAAACCGTGCACTATAAGGCAAGAAGCTACCTGAGGTCCATAACACCTGAGAGCAAACCAGACGTTGTTATCGATGAGGTGAACACGCGTCCATTCAGCCCAGCCAAGTATCTTCGCGTAAAGGTGAGGATATTCAATCTGATTCACCAACTGGCAAGAGAGGTGTGGTTCAATGAGGTTCCGCTGCCCTTGGCAATAGTGGGGAGGTATGTGTTAGAGGACCGATGGCTGCGAGGCATTGCCCGTTTCCCCACTATTACCGTGTCTGAGTCTACACGATCTGATCTGATTTCCTTAGGTTTTGCTGACGTGCGCATAGTGCATAATGCGCTATCGAAGGCTCCCCCCGAACTCAACAACACCAAGGACAAGCCACCGCTCCTAATCTTTTGTGGCAGGCTTACGAAAGGCAAGAGGCCGGATGACGCATTGCGCGCCTTTCGGATTGTTCGCTCCTCTACACCGTGCTCCATGACAGTGATCGGCTCAGGACCTCTGCTCTCGAAGCTCAAGGAACGATATCCAGAGGTCACCTTCTTGGGCCATGTCACAGACTCGGTGAAGGCAGACGCGCTTCGCAGAGCGATGGTGATGCTTACCCCAGGGACTCGTGAAGGTTGGGGGCGCGTGGTACTGGAAGGTCAAGCTTCCGGGGTCGTACCCGTGGTATACAACGTAAATGGCTTGAGGGACGCGGTGGATTTCGGTAATGCTGGCGTCTTGCTCTCTTCGAACACTCCCGAGGCAATGGGCGCCGCAGTGATAGAGTTGCTCCGCGACAATGAGGTCACGATGAAGCTATCTCGTGCTGGCAGGACATGGTCAGCTCAGTTCACATATGATAAGTCTGCAGATGATTTCGAAAAAATACTTTCACAACATGGGAAAGGTGTGGAGGGAGACTAGGGTAGGGCTACGTCCTAGATTATGTGCTCTTGACATTTCTCCTTGAGGATCATGGAGGCTAGGGTTACGCCTGGCATGTCGGCAGAATCGCATGCCCCCAGATCTGTCGGACCGTGCTCTCGGGAACATGGCAGGTACTCAGGAAACCAGGGAGTACCCTTGCAAGGAATTCCAACACTACAAAGGCATTATGTTGAAGGCAAGTATCAATTCCAGTGGTCAAAGGCAACTAGGTGGCGAAAGGCCTCGCCCCTGGGACACACATAGATGCCGCTAAGTGCTATTAGAACTGCATTTCTGATGACTGATCGCGAGGATGCTGCCCATCAACTGTTGATATGAACGACACTGGCATTATCACGAGTCCGGAATCTCAACCCAGCGCCACACCCATTGCCGCACTGAGGCGCTTTTTCCGTCCCCGAACCTTAGGCCTTGCAATATGGCGTCAACTGCCAAAGCTGGTTGATTTTTGGCCAACATACATTGCGTCCCTGACATATGTGGTTCTGATCCTGTTCTGGACCAAGGGCGCATTGCTCTACGGCAGTGATTCTGTTGGATTTTACAATGCATACGATTTCATATCCTTGCCATCAATAGATAATTTGGTCAAACTAGTATCCTTGGGAATCGGATTAGGCAACATCTATGCGGGATTCTACATTTACCTCTTCATCGTAACAGTAATGGATGGTGTCGGTCTATACCTGCTTACCAAATACACCTTTTCTCTGATTTCGACGAATAGACCAGGAACGATAGCCTACTTCTTGCCGCTAGTGTTGTTCCTGTTCAGTCCATTTGCAATCTCGGCAGGGTACCTGTCACTTGTGGATTATCAATCGGTGTTCGTTGCATCGTTCCTGGTCTTTCTAGGGTTGGGAATGAAGTACTTCATTTCCACTCTGGGAAAGGGCAGCTTTACAAAGGTAGACTATGTGGCGTTGGCCATATCACTCGGCCTGTCCCTGACGATATTCCCTAATTTCGCGAGGATTCTCTTGATTGCTGCGTTGCTGCTGCTCTTCTACACTCTTGTGGCGTTTCTCATTGTGCCAACAACGCCTCTCAGGAACATCGTAAAGAATGTGGGGTACGTGATTTGCGTCCTGACTTCTGCCTTGGTCGTTTCCTTGTACCTCAATTATGGATACTTCGTATCCCTTGGGTCCACCATATCCCAAGCTGCCGTAGGAGCAACCAATCAATCATACATAGGCTTCTATACTGGATCGTTTAACACGACTCTGAACTCTTCCCGACTACTGACCTCATGGGCATTCACCTCCACGCCCTATAGCTCTTTGTACTCGACTCCGAACTTGGTTTCTGCAACTTCATTGCTCTGGCCAGTCCTCGCATTGATTGCTCCCTTGATTATAGCCTGGAGGCGAAATTTCAAGGTTGTCGCATCACTCGAAATATTCCTCCTCCTCTGTCTGTTCTGGGAGAAGGGGGATAACCAACCATTCGGCTCTATCTGGGTAACGGCCAATTCAGCACTTCCATATGGATACTCGACACTTCCGACTGGAGATCTGACCCAATACGTGCTTTGGCCCATGTATGCGGTCATCATCACGGCAGTCATCTACACCATAGCATTCAGTTCGTGGCCAGCGCAACCCACCCTCCCACCCAACGAGCCTCCTAAGCCTCATGGACCATTCAGACCCAATATGCGCGTGATAGTTGCAATCGGAATCGTTCTGTTACTGTTGATATCCGTGGTGCCAATCTTTGATGGCACCGTTGAGACCAAGCAATGGTATGCCAACCAGCCAGCAGGCTTCCGAATCCCGGGCAGCTACTTCGATGTTAGAAACTATCTGATAGGCGCTGCAGCAGGAAAGAGTGTGCTCCTCTTGCCGGGCTCTAGCTCAAATCCTTACGTTCAAGTCAGTTGGGGGTATGAAGGGAGCATATACCTCTATAACCAGTTCTTTGACCCAGTATCCTTGGTCACGTTGTTGTCGATGATTGGAACTAGTGCGTATGCTAACCAAACTGCCCAGCAGCAATACTTAAACCTGACACACCCTTTTGCTGGACTAGGCGGCATCACCAATTTCTCGGAGCCTACTCAGGAATGGAGGCAGCTCATTAGCGCCTTCAGCGTAGGGTACATATTGCTGGACACCAATGAATTGTGTGGCAGTGCATGTCAGATGTACGACTCCGACTCGGTGCGGTCCTTGCTGGTCAATGGTACTGTCCGGGAAATTGAGGATTTCTCGGGCGGGCTGACGCTCTATGCAATTGCGCCCAATGTTTCCCAGGAAAGGGAGGCCGCAGAATGTTCACGAACGACATGCAATGAACACTCGCGGCTAACCGGCAACGATCCTCTGGGGTCGATAGTCCCTACGGTGATTGGGGCCACTCGCCTGGTCCATGACAATTACACCGACACCGGAAACCCAGTCATGTTTGCACTCGGAAACTCATCTATTACGAATGTATCCTGGCACATCCAGTCCAATCTTGTGTCATCGGCTCCGTCCTTCATCTGGTCGTTCAACAATTCAGGCTACTACGATGTGACGGCAGATACCCCATATGGTGACGCGAGCATGGTGGAGAATGTCAGCTCTCCGCTCACGTGTACGCTCAACGTGACCGGGAATTCCTCCGCATCCACATATTCTGCGTATTCGACCTCAAGAGGTGGCACCATCTTTCCGCATTTTGCCTACGGTTTTAGATGGTATTTCGATTCCGTCTACCTCAGTAACGTTGGGGACCGTAACTTTGGTATCGACGTGGGACCGCTCCGCCAAGGGGTCTATAACCTCTCTGTGACAGTGAGTGATGCACTGGGCCTGAACGTCTCCAAGAATGTAGTATTGCATGCCCCAGGCCCCCTGGATGGGGTACTTTCGACTGTGGTGGGGGGGACAAATCTGATCCATGAGAACTACTCGGACGTTGGCAGCCCGGTCATCTTTGCACTTGGGAATTCGTCGATTTCAAATGTGACATGGTACATCCAGTCCAAGCTCGTATCATCAGCTCCATCCTTTGACTGGACGTTCAATACCTCAGGATACTACAATGTGACAGCATGCACCCCGTATGGCAATGCCACCAGATTAGAGAATGTGAGCGCCCCACTGACAGGGGTGATCTTCGTATCTGGTGACCCCACCTCAAATACATTTTCTGTGTATGCAACCTCGAGTGGTGGCACCATCTTCCCACACTTAGCGTACGGTTTCAGATGGTATCTCGATTCGGTCTACCTCAGCAGTGTTGGGGATAGCAATTTCGGCATATCCATAGGGCCGCTTTCCCCAGGTACGCACAACCTCACCTTGACCGTGAATGATGCACTTGGATTGAGAGCATATAGGACCGTTACTATTACGGTGATGAACCCATACGTTGCGTGGCTATACGGACAAGTCGTTTCAGGTGCATTGATCATTGAAATACCGGTTGTGATCATTGTGGCTAGAGTGGTTGTACAGCGATTACCTCAAATTCGGGGCAAGCAATAGACTCAGGGATTCACTTGCGACTTGTAGGCGAATGCACGCGATTGAAACGAAAGCCGACCACGATCATTGCGATGTTGCTTGATCACAGAGGCAGCGCCAGAACTATGTCTGAACTGGCCCAATCTGGGTCATGTCCACGCTACCGAGGCACAGAGTGCCTTGCCAGTTCTCAACAAAGCCTCTGAATTCCACATTACTGAGAAAATTCGTCAGCGTGAAGTCCAGGTTTACTGTCTGCCAGCTTCCATTAGCGAGCTGCGGGCCGGTCACATTCGTACTGTTGACCACAACCTGCCCTGAGTTCCCGCTAACATCAACCCTCAAGGAATTGACTGCAGAGGAACTATCGGTGTAAAGATCGTAGCGCGCAACATAGGATCCAGGGGGAAGGGAAATGAAGGGCCCATCCCAGATGAGACCACCCCCACTGTCTACATCATTGGTCAAGCAGAGGTTTCCTCCGTCTGGCTCGATTGGCGCTTGAGCAGTCATATCGGTGGCAATAAGCCGCTTGTCGTAGGGGGAGTACACTTGTACGGGGCCAGTATAGTTTCTGGTCACCAGTATGATGCCTCCTGCCTCTGCCTCAATCTCGTAATAGCCCGAGAGCATGAGGTCCTGCAGTATAGTGTACATGCTTGGATACCCGGTGGAAATGGGGTTATTAAACATCGATTCATGCGTGGCATCTGCAATCGCATAATCTAGCGGCGTGGTCAGGTTGCCAGGGAGACCGGTATAGGGGAACTTGTTCTGCGCGACGTCCTGGGACGTGATGTCGGGCCCGACGAGACCCGGTACCATTCCCATGTTGCCCAAGGCACCTGGAAAGGCCTGGGGGAGGTTATCTTGCACCAGGACCCCAGATGCGTCGCTTGGAACCAGCGAGAGCACGTGATGGAGATCCGTGAGCAGTGTGTAATTCACGTCTGTCTCAGCGGCTACATTGAAGCTGTCCGAGCTGTAGGAGTTGAAGGGGCCATATGGTTGATATACCAGGGCTAGGAGTATGACAGCGCAGAGAACGGCACCGGGAACCGCAATCCTCCTTTCAGCGAGCCTTCTCCGAAACCTCTTCAAAGCGCTGGTCTGAGACTCACTTGTTGTCCTTGCCTCTGCAATGCGTCCTTCCAGCCAGGACAGGCCTTCAATCAAGCCTATGAAGAGCCCGGGGAGGGCCAAGGCGAGATATTGGTACATGAAGGCGTGAGGGAACTCGTAGGGGCCATAGTTGACCAGAAACACCAACAGGCAGAAGGGCAGGGCGAGTAGCAGTCCCCTGAAAGAAAATACAGGGATGAATAGCAACGGGGCGAATATGAGTATTATCGTAATGACCTTAGCGTTAACGTTGAGAAATGGTCCTCCGCTCCCCGCGTGCAGATACCCTCCGACTGCTGCGTTCGACGTAAGACCTCCCAGCAACAATCCAACTATGAGAACTATCATTGAGATGGATGCAGTCCAAGCGATGAACCTCCCCTTCGAGTCTGAGAACAGGGCACGAATGTGCTTCCCACGGTAAAGTGCCTCAATACCTACCGTGAACGCAAAGATGAATGGAAGGACCATGTAGAGGAAAGCTACCGTGCCTGAGAGGACCACGAAACCGGATGCCAACCGGTACCTTCCTACGACATAGAAGTAGTAACCGGTCATGAACAGCAGGGGGAAGAATGCCTCGTAGTGGGCATCGAACCAGTTGAGGCCTGCGAGTGGGAAGTACAGGAGGTAACAGAGACACACCATCGTGGCAACCAGGTCATTCTTCAAGATTCTATGAGCCGCCCCAAAAAGGGGGAAGACAACACCCGCTATCGCAATGGATTGGACAGTGAGGATGAGCTCGTAGCTCTTGGGAACCGAAAGTGGGAAAATGACGAACTGGAATCCCCTTTCGAACAGAGTTGACAGGAACTGGTAGGGAGTCCACGGAGCACCGTATACGCTCCACATGGACTGCATGAAGGCGCCCAAGTCGAACACGGAAGCGTTTAGGGCGTAGAATTTGAGAATCGTGATGCAAGACCAGTAGGCAGAATAGGCCGTGAACGCCAGGATGAGTGCGAGTGTGTATACGGATAGGCGTCTTCTTACCGGCTGGATGACCCTACCGAACCAGCGGGCAGGCGGAGAGGTGGGCATTCGCTGGGCTCGATTCGTTGCCGAATCACCACTTGTGGATGGGGTTGATGTGCCGGACACAGAGTATAGGTAGGAGACCTAGCCTGCTGGTCTCAGGTGCGCCCCCACTCCTGCAAGAACCATTCTACTCCCCTGCGAGGTATCAGCCGTCTTGTGGGAAAGTTCATTATTCGCACACCGATCAATGACACAAACATCACTGGTATCTCTTTTCCCAGCTTGATCCGGCTTCCGTCCTCATGGTTCCAAGTCACTGGGAACTCCTTGATCTTGTGCCCAGATTGATTGAGATGGAAAAGGAGAGACACGTCAAATGCCCAATTCGTCAGTGCTATGGAATCCAGTACCGGAATTATGACCGATTTCTTGAATATTTTTGCACCGCATTGCGTGTCCTTGACTGGAAGGAAAAGCACTGACCGAACGAGGAAATTCCAAGCACGGCTGGCAACGATTCTTGTGAATGGTTGCTGTTGCGGAACACGGCTCCCCTTGACCCACCTGGAAGCTATTACCCCGTCATACTCCCTAAGCACACTTGCCATCTTGAGCAGCTCAGATGGGGGCACGGATCCATCGGCATCCACGTAGCCGACGTACTCATATCGTGCCAATCTCATGCCCTGTAGGACCGCTCCCCCCTTCCCGAGCCGCTCTGACCGCTCCAGTACTGAAACGTTCCTTTTGGCGAAGCTCTTTGCGATCTCCACTGTCCTGTCAGTGCAACCGTCGGCCACTATAATTATCTCGAAGGGCTCTCCGTGAGCTTCCAGCACGGGAAGGTAGCTTTCCAAAGTCCGCCCGAGGCGAGCCTCCTCGTTCCAGGCGGGTACAATTATGCTTAGCTCTGTGCACATTCCGGCGAACTCTCCAATAGTGCAAATCCACGGCCTTAGAGTATTTATGATTTTGTGTAACGATGATTTCCCCTGAAGAACCTTCATAATCCTCGGAGAGCACAAGTTCCCTTCAGATGCGAATCAAATGGTCCGCCACATAACAGCAACATCCTTATGTGATGGCGCAGTAGATTGGAAGGAATGGCTCGCGTGGCAATACTCTGCGACCCCCTCATGGACCCCTATGGGTCGAACAGGGTGGCCCTCCTTCTCACGTCGTTCCTGTCCACCAGATTTGACGTTCTGGTGTCCACCCCCAAGCTATCGGAAGATGTCCGAGCGCTCTTCCCCAAGAACAACGTGACCTTTATGGACCTGGGTGAGGGCCTCATGTCTCGTTCCTCGTCAATGGCATACGGGGAGGCGTGGGCAAGAGAAACACTTCTGAGGACCAATGGAAAGCGATGGGAGCGGACAAGGGAGGATTTCTCCGCAGTAATCAACATCTCCAACACGATAATCACCCCGGCTGACGTGTGGTATTTGCAGGGTGCGGTAGGCTACACTGCTTCCTGGATCATACGGCTCCTTCCAAAGGCAATCAACCACGCACTGGGACCAGTCGACCCTGTCCTGTTAGCACTGGATAGACGCCAGATGGCTCTATCCTCCTCGAATTCCTCGATGAGAATAGCGAACTCCTACTACTGCAAGTCTTACTACACGGAACATGGGATTCCAGTTGATAGAGTCATATTTCCTCCGTTGGACACATCCGTATTCAGACCAACCACCAAGCATCCCGCTGAGGACTACTGTGTGGTCTACATCGGGAAGGAGACTGACCCGCACTTTCTCTTTTCTCTCGCAGATGCCGGAATAAGGCTGAGAGCCTTTGGGACCAAGCTCGTGAACATCCCGTCCCGTCAACACCCGAACATCACACTCGAGGGTCATTTTTCGGATAGAGGTCTGGCCGAGCTGTACAGCAATGCCAAGTTCACTATCTTTCCGTTCACCACCGAACCTTTCGGATACATACCAGTGGAGAGCATGGCCTGTGGGACTCCCGTCCTCACTTACGACCGGGAGGGCCCGGCAGAGACCATTCAGAACAACAGGACCGGGTGGGTATGCCCAAGTGACCGGGAAATGGCTCTGAAGGCGGTTGAACTTTGGAAGAATGGCAGCGTTACGCCCGAAATGCGTAAGTACTGCCAGAACAGAACCATCGAGTTCTCAGTGGAGAACATAGGGAACCAGTGGCGGAACCTTTTAGAACAGGGCATTCACGGTCGTTCAGGAAAGACTTCCAAGTAGTTCCGGTTCTCTTCCCACGTGACTTCGTGAGGAACTCCCTCTCATCTGCATGATACGTGAGAAATCCAACAATCCCTTGGATGAAGTGCTCTGTCTGATGCCATGCCAGAGGTGTCAGAACAACGCTAAGTAGCCTCGCCCTATGGAGGGATGTGCCAAAAAGGTCAGCAGCCAGCATCCAAGCTCGCATGGTCGAAGTGAACATGAGACAACAGGAATCGCCGACCGCAGCTTGCCGGGTGTGCGGGCACACGATGGGCCAGCACAGGCGGATGCGAAACGCGCACTTTTGCGACGGCTGCCACAAGATGTGCACCCCCGCACAGACAAACTCTGAGTGACTCAGCTCCTGATGGGGCCCATAGGATGAATCCTTCTTACGGTGACAGGCGGCTCCGCATTGATACCTAACCTAATATCCATCTGAGCGACTGTACGAACATGGCGGCTTCAACGAAACCTGGACTTAGGAAGCTTAACCGGGAGGAGGAGCGAGTCATCCTTCGCAAGGGAACTGAAGCCCCGTTCTCAGGAGAGTACGAGAAGCATTTCGAGCCTGGAACGTATTTCTGCAAGAGATGCGGAGCACCACTCTACCGTTCTGATTCCAAGTTTGACGCAGGATGTGGCTGGCCGAGCTTCGATGACGAGATAAGAGGTGCAGTGAAGAGGGTGCCAGACGTAGATGGTGAAAGGACCGAGATCCAATGCGCTGCGTGCGGCGGCCATCTAGGGCACGTCTTTGAAGGTGAGGGGTTCACGCCCAAGAACACTCGCCACTGCGTCAACTCGATCTCTTTGGTCTTCGTGCCAAGGACCACCGGGAAGCAGTAGCTGCACTGTCGGACCGCAAGTAGGGCTCGCCACCAGAGGCTGATTCTTCCATGTTTGGATCGACCTCGAGCATGGCAATGGTTGATTTGGCCAGGGCTGGAGTCAGCCATAGTACGCGATGCCACAACATTCAAGTTCTCCTCATGTATGTCCAGCATCCGCTGTGCAGGGCACAGTGTCGAGGCAGTTCGTGCTAAAGATGGAGGATTCACGATGACTGAAGCCGGACGGGCGGATGGTAGACGAGCACTTGTAACCGGCGGAAGCGGGGAGATAGGTTCTGCGATCGCGCGAGCGCTAGCCGAGGAGGGAGCTGATGTTGCAATTCACTACTACCAGCATCGTGCCGAGGCGGAGAAGGTCAGCGCCGAAGTGAAGCGTATCGGCAGAAAGACTGCGGTGGTCCAGGCGGGGCTTGCGAGCGCAAAGAGCGTCAATGAGATGCGCGACAAGCTGCATGAAGTGTTTGGGAAGATCGACACCCTTGTCAACTGCGCAGGTATCAACCGGGACAGCCTTTTCGCGAAAATGAATGACGAGCAGTGGGAAGAGGTCATCCAAGTGAACCTTTTCGGCACGTACCATTGCTCCAAGGCCTTTGTGGAGGAAATCGTTGCAAGCGGTCACGGCCGGATCATCAACATATCCAGCCTCGTGGGTCAGATGGGGAACGTTGGACAAGTGAACTACGCGGCCAGCAAGAGCGGGATGATCGGGTTCACGAAGTCGCTGGCCCGTGAACTTGCTTGCGTAGGGACCACTGTCAACGTCGTTGCCCCCGGGTTCATCGCAACCCCAATGGTCAGCAAGATACCCGAGGATGTCAAACAGAAGGTCCTTTCCCAGATCCCGATGAAACGCTTCGGCACTCCCAAGGAGGTGGCCATGGGAGTGATATATCTAATCTCGGATGCGGCGGACTATGTCACTGGAAGCGTCTTGAATCTTAACGGCGGGATGTATCTCTAGGCACGGGCAGAGCGCCCACGGTAACACTACGGCACTAAGGGTGGCCAGATGATGCTTCTCATGGCGCTTGCCGGCGGGAGGGTGTTTCCAAGGAGAACTATGGATTCTCCCGTACGAACTTGGATATCCTCTCCAGGTCGTCCTTCGTCAGCTTGATGTTGGCTGCCCCCACGATTCCCTCTACCTGCTCCTGACTGCGGGCTCCAACTATGGCCGCCGTGACCGCGGGATTCTGAAGCGTCCATGCGATGGCGACTTCTCCAGCAGAGCTACCGTGCTCCTTGCCGATCTCACCAAGGAGTCTGGCTAGGGACAGATTGCGGGACAGACGTGGCTCCTTGAACTGCTCGTCACGTCTCCGCCAGTCGTCATCTGGCATCTCCCGTATTCGTTGTGCGGTCATCGTACCCGACAGTAGACCGGAGGCCATTGGCGAGTAGACGATGACGCCGATGCCATGTTCCTTTGCGTAGGGGAGTATCTCCTTGTCGACCTCTGGGTAGACCAGTGAATAGGGAGGCTGCAAGGTCTCGATTGGTGCGATCGAACTCACCTTCTCCATCTGGGGGACTGAGAAGTTCGAGACACCTATGTGGCGCACCATGCCCGCGTCCTTCAGTTCGGCAAGTGTTCTCCATCCTTCCTCTATCTCATTCTCCGGCCTTGGCCAGTGCACCTGGCAAAGATCGATCTTGTCGACCCGAAGACGCTTCAGGCTGGCCTTCACCTCGCTACGGATCGACTCGGACCTCTGACTGGAACTGACCTTGCGCTTACTATCCCATATCAGAGAGACCTTGGTGAATACGTATGGACGGGCAGCGACCCCATCAAGGGCTTTGGCTACCGTCTCCTCTGCATGCCCGGTACCATAAACCGGGGCGGTGTCCACCCAGTTGATACCCAGCTGCATTGCGCGATGAATCGCCGCAAGTGACTTCCTGTCATCCTGTGGACCCCAGGCGAATGCCCAACCGCCTCCGCCGATAGCCCATGTCCCAAGCCCAACCGTTGTGATGTGCATGCCTGTTCGGCCGAATTCTCGCGTCTCCGATAGCTTCGCGCGCGGCTCTTTCATACGCCCTGCACACATCTCATCAAGGTATTAACAGCTCTTTTGGCGCTACGATACGGGATTCTTGACACGCCAGGCCTACTCGCGGGCTGTCCCTTCGGCCTAGCGGGCGGATCACGTGCCACCCCCAATTCCAGTGGAGACTTTGCGTTTATATAGTGCAAAATTGACTATGTCTGACAGATGTCGGACACCTCACTCACCCCCCTGCATCCCGCAGCCTCCGAAGGGAGGTGGAGCTATTTCCGCCACCTCGGAAGTTGGCTATCGATCTTCCTAAAAGGAAACGGCACCACGACCTGCTCAGAGAGGATCGGCCAGATGGTCATGAACGGCGTCCAACTGGCGCCTTACGCAGTGGCGGCGATGGCGCCCTTGTTGATCCTGGGAGGACCTGGGTCCGCAGCAGACACGATAGTGATCTCGTTCCATACCCTGTTCTTGATGGGCCTTGTTGCATTCGCGCTGTGGTTGCTATACAAGGTGCTCACTTCCGTGATTTATGCGGTTGTGGCCCTTGTGGTCATTGGTGTGATACTGCTGCAGCTCCATGTGATACCGGCCCAAGACATACCGTTCAAGATGGCTCCGATTTGATTCCGACCGCAGCCAGGGCTAGTGCAGGAAAGTCTACACTCTTACGGCAGTGCCTTCGCATCAGGAGCTACAGCGGTGGGCACCTGTTCCGGCTTACCTCGTGACTTGATCATGTAGAAGAATTCGATGGCTCCCAGCGAGATGAGGGTCGAAACTATCGCCATGACGAACAGGCCCGGGGCCCCGGCTATGTCCCAGGCAATCCCTCCCAACAGTGGTCCAAGGCTCCAGAGAGTAGAATTGATGAGTGAAAAGACCCCGAGGTATTCGGCCCGACGCGTTGGTGGTGCTATCCTGGCGACCCAGGACAACATGGCGGGGTTCATGAGGGCGAAACCGAACTGATAGGTTGCCCTGGCGGGAATGAGTTCGATCCAATTCGTAGCGATCAGGTACAGGACCATCGCGGCAACACTGATGCCTGTCCCCCAGAGCAACCCACGGATCTCCCCAAATCTGTCTACAACCCTCCCCATCTGGATAGAGAAGAGTGCTGTGACCACGAGCCCAGCTACCGCTATGAGGCTGATCTCGAAGGCGTTTGCTCCGAGGATATACGCATATGTTCCATAGAACGTGACCACTGCCCCAGCTCCGAGGGCCCTGATCGATACAGTGAAGGAGAACTTGCTCACGCCCGTTAGTTCGCGCCACGGCCTACGCTGTGAGACCATTGGCGCGGTCCTGTCGGGAACGAAAAAGACCACGATGGTGATCGTTCCCACCATTATCGCGCCCACCATGTAGAACAGGACGTTGAACCCGTACAGGTCCACGAGGTAACCTGCCAGCAGGAATCCGACTATGGCCCCGATCGCGCCAGTTGCTTGCAGGAAACCAAATCCATATCCCCGCTCGTTCTCGCTGGTTATGTCGGTGACATATGCGTTCAACGCCGGAGAGCCGAGCGCGAGTATCACCTCAGCTGCGATGAACGCTCCCCCGGCCGCTAGATATCCTGGGAGGAAAGGGACCATGAGGAAGAACGGGAGCGATGCTGCCTCCCCAGCGACGAGGAAGGGCCATCTTCTTCCCAACCGATCAGACCATCGGCCCGCAATCGGGCCGATCAGGCTTCCGCCCACGTAGGCTGCCGAGAGAATAATCAGGGCTAGACCAACGTTAGCCCCCTTCACTGTAGACAGATAGAGGACGAAATAGACAGTGAAAAGACCGCCCCGGTTGCTGGCCAGGAGGGAGTAGAGAGCAAGTGTAAGGAAAACTCGGCGCTCCACGACGGTCGCACTGCCCGACCACTACTTATGAGTTCTTCCGAAAGGATTCACACCTCGCAAGTGCAGCTTCAAAGAACGGTGCTCAGCGTTATTAGCTGATGCCTCTCCGGCATCGCGTGACTCTGGTCGGCATTACTGGTGGGACGGGATATGTGGGCGGACGACTGGCCCAGACCCTGACTTCCCATGGATTCAAAGTTCGCTTGGTTGACGATGGAAGTGGCCCAGTTCGCGCTGAGGACCCCTCCTATCCATTGCTGCGAGACTCCTTCGCTTCAGACAAGTCGTTCGAATGGCTCAAGGAATGTGATGTCATCCTCCACCTGGCTGCCCGCTCAGGCGTGGTGGCGTGCGCGAGGGACCCCGAGGGAACCTGGAAGGTCAATGTTGATGGTACTGGAAGGCTCGTAGAATTCTGCCGGAGGGAGCACATTCCGGTAGCTTTTGCCTCAAGCTTCTCGGTCGTGGGAGTACCGGAGAAACTTCCGATCCGCGAAGGAACTCCGCCACGGCCCACCCACGCCTACTCGAAGCACAAGGCCGAAGGGGAGCGACTGGTTCGCTCACTGAAGGCAAGCGAAGATGCTTACGGAGCCGTGGTCCGGATGAGCAACATCTTCGGGGCCTACGAGATCCAGGGCAAGAGGATTACCAAGGGGAACGTGCTCAACCTCTTTGTCGAACAGGCATTTTCCGGGGGGCCCCTGAAGGTCTTTGCCCCCGGCACACAACGGCGAGACTATGTTCACATCGACGATGTTGCGACGCACTGGGAAGCGGTCGCGCGGTACCTATTGAAGGATGATCACCGGGGGGAGGTACCCACTTTCTGCGTTGCAAGTGGAGAGAGCCTAACTGTCCTCGAACTCTCCAAACTGGTCTTGAGCGCCTGGGAGAAGATCCACCCAGAGAAGGGCCGCCTTTCGGCAGAGGTCGTTGAGAACCCACGCGCCGACCTGGAGATCCTCCACACCGAGTTCAGCATCGATCCTGAATGGACCCGCAGGACCCTGGGTGTACGATGCCAGAAGAGTTTGAAGGATGGCATATTGGAGCTACTGGGTAGCGGTCAACGTCAGGCCTGAGGCTCTCTGGCCTCTATGACCCGGTATCCGCCTTTCCTGCCCAGTACCTCGACGCTCTTCCACCTCTCTCCGAGGTAGTGCTGGTAGAAGATTATTCCCTGGGTCCCCTTGCCGACGAGAATGAGACGTCCACCTTTCTCCAGGTGGGCTGGGGCCTCGTCAAGGAAACGAAGTATCAGGCCCCGCCCCGAATGGTACGGAGGGTTGGACGCGATCACATCGAACCTGTCATCGCTCAGGGACCCGAACAAGCTGCCGTGGACCACTTTCACGTTGTCGAGCCCAGCGGCCCTCGCGTTCTTCCGGGCGAGGTCCAGCGCCCTCTTGTTGACATCCACCATGACGACGCTGCCTCGTGGAACTGATATCGCCGCCGCGACCCCGATTGGCCCCCAGCCGCAACCCATGTCGAGCACCCGTTCATCCCCCCTGAGCACCAGGTTCTCGACGAGCAGGGCCGTCCCTGGATCGATGTTCTCGGAAGCAAAGACGCCTCCTCCAGTCAGGAACTTGAGTATCCTACCCTTGTAGAGAAGCTGCAAGGTCCTCAGTCTCAGCGGGCTTGTCGGATTCTCGCTGAAGTAATGCTCCGACTTCACTGGTGTTTTCGTCCGAAGATCCCAGTTCTCCAAGGTGTTGCCTCCTTGTTGCCGCCCGATTCCAGGGCGTTGCGTATTGCCTCCTTCTGCTGGGGGTTCAGCGATTCTGGGAGGCGGACGTGCACGACTACGAGATAGTCTCCCCTGGATCCTCCGCCAGGAGGTGGAAGACCCTCGCCCCTCAGCCGAAGCGTCGCCTCAGGCTGTGTTCCCGGAGGTATTGTCAGGAGGGCGTGACCGCTCAAGGTAGGAATGCGAACGGTGTCCCCCAAGAGCGCCTGGATGAGTTCGATTGAGAGTTCGCTGAAAAGGTCCCTTCCCTCCCTACGGAATGGGCCCCCAGACTCCACCATCACTCTGACGTAGAGATCCCCTGCTCGTCCTGATGACCCCTTCTCCCCTTCCCCGCTGAGGCGAAGCACAGTGCCATCCTCGATACCGGGGGGGATCCTGAGATTGATCCGGCGCGTCCTCTTGGTATGACCGGTCCCATCGCAAGCCTCGCACTTCTTGAATATCCTCTTACCCTTCCCGTGGCAGGTTGGGCACTCCGATATCGTGATCATTCGGGTATAACCCTGCTGAACTGCCCGGCGCACCTGACCGGTGCCTCGGCAATCGTTGCACTTGTCCAGGGCTGACCCGTGGGCCGCCCCGGTGCCATAACATTCCTCGCAAACGTCCCTCCGCACGAGGTCGATCTCCCTAGTGGTTCCCTGCACGAGGTCGGCGAGCTTCACAGCGAGCGACGCCTCCAGGTCTCTTCCTCTCTGGCTTATCCCTTCACCCTCGCCGTACGACTGGGTGAAGAAGTCCATGAACCCCCCGCCCCGGCCACCGCCGAAGAACTGGGAGAACAGGTCCGACCCCATGATGTCCTCTAGATCGGAGGTGTGGTGGAAGTTCTGCCAGGTGAAACCGCCCGGCCCAAAGTCCTCTTGCACGCCGGCGTGTCCGATCTCGTCGTAGCGCTTGCGCTTCTCAGGATCGGCCAGAACCTCGTAAGCCTCGGATATCTCCTTGAACTTCTCCTCTGCCGTCTTTGGATCATCCTTGTTGAGGTCGGGATGGAACTGGCGGGCTAGCTTGCGGTATGCGCTCTTGATCTCGTCCTCGCTAGCAGTCTTGGAGACGCCGAGGACTTCGTAGTAGTCGCGTTTCGCCATCGTCCAGAACCCCTATTTCAATTGAGGAGATAAGCTCCGTTCCCTCTCAAACCTGCAACGTTGCATGCTCTCTGACAACCATTCTGCGTTGTATTCCCATCGGCTATCGCAACCTTCGCCCGCTTTCGGGGTCGAAGGCCCAGCGATTTCCAATACCGAGAGTTGCTGCCACGGGGACGACTATGGCAAGGGCCGAGGACAGGATGAAGAGCCAGAGCGGCACGACAATAACCCCAACAGGGTCCTGGAACCGCGCCAGAGCTATCTGCGTGGGGAGGGTCCCATGCGCTTCGGTATACAGCCACCCCCAGAACACATTCCACCAGCCATACCCCTCCGCCGGCACACATATCAGGAAGAGCCAAACCGGTCTCAGAACGAATTGGCCTATCGTTCCGGCAATAGCCACCATTCCGATGAACAGTACAATGAAACCGATGTAGTACGGCTCTGTTCCCGAGCGAGCCAGGTCAATGAGGGCTGCGCCCAGGCCAAGGACCACCACCGAGAGATGGAATTCTCCTACCGCTGAACCGAACGAACGCATCAGCTATCTTCCCCCTGCCTCATGAGGAGCCACTGCCCTTCAGTATCGATGAATACACTCCGAGGAGCCCATTCAAGTGATTGTGTGGGCGGAAGTGGGCCTCGTATCGAGCCCTGCCGGCGAGGCCCCATCGCTTGAGAAGGGCGGGCTTGCCAAGCACATCGAGCATCGCTGCGGCCCACGCATCGACATCGGCAGGAGGCAGCAAGGCGCCGGTCTCACCGTCTACGACCAGGTCAGGTATGCCTCCATTCCTGCTGCCAAGGACTGGTTTGCACCTAGACATCGCCTCCATGCTCACCAGCGGGAAGTTCTCGTAGGCTATCGACGGCACGGTAAGGACGTGCACGCGGCGGAAGAACTCCTCCTTCTCATCTCCCTCTATCCAACCGGGGAACTCCACGGCCCCTTCAAGGTGAAGTTCTTCGGCTCTTCTCTTCAGTGAGTTCTCATATGGCCCTCGACCAGCGATCACAAGTCGGGCAGATGGCAAAGAGCGCTGCACCTTTGCGAACGCCTCTAGCACTGTTTGCACGCCCTTGTGAAAGTGCAGTCGCGTCAGCACTCCTATCACCGGTGCACCCCGAGGCTCAGCCTGAGACAGAGAGGGAAGAGGGTTGGGTTCCCTGATGAACGAGGGAAGACGCTGCGCCGGACTGAAGCCGTGCTTCTCAAGAAGCGCGGTGGTGGATTTGCTTGGGGCCAGGAACAGTTTGACGTGAGGATGCACCTCCTCGTTGAAACTCCGGATTTGGTAGAGCTTGTATGAAAGGTTTAACCCAACCGAACACCCGGTGAACTGGCATCGCGGCAATATGCCACCCTCGCAGTCCCGGCCGTTTGGTAGCGTAAGGGTGGAAATGGGGCAGAAGAGCTTGGCATCATGGGCAGTCATGACGACTGGTAACGAGGATTCCACCAGGAAGTGGGACACAGGAGCAAAGAGGTTGTCAAAATGGTGCAGGTGTATGATGTCGGGTTCGAACTCTTCGACAACCTCTCTCAGCCGTCTGGTGAGGGCGGGGTCATCGACCATGTCTTCGAAGATGCGCCTCGCGCTCAACCCGCCCAGGGGATATACTTCCTCCCAGGGTAGCGGAGTGTATTTGACCAAGCTCATCACGTTGCTGATCGTGAAAACCTTCTGAGGGTGACCTTCACTCGTCAGGAGCCTGGAGATCTGGGAGATGTAGGCCTCTGCCCCACCAGGCTCTCCCAGATAGTCGTTTATCCTCAAAATCCGCATGATCGACTAACCTTACCCAGGTTTCCCCCTAAAGCCTTGCGGTTTGCAGGGCAGCAAGGTACGCCTGCGTAATCTCGCCTGTCTATGACACGAGTAACAAAGCTCTTTATCGCCCCGCCTCATTCTCTCTCCGATGTCGAGTCACCGGGACGGTTCCGAGGAGTTAGCGAAGCTGGAGAACGGCCCTCCTGAAGAACTCCTCAAGTGGTGCTCGAAGAGGTTCGGCGCCAAGGCATCACTTGCGACCGACTATGGGGTCGAGGACATGGTGCTCATGGACATGATCTCCCGGGTCGCTCCATCCATAACCGTCTTCACCCTGGATACAGGGCGTCTGCCGGAGGAAACGCACAGGCTGATGGTGAGGGCGAGGGAGCGTTACGGACTACCCGTCAAGGTCCTCTTCCCTAATGCAAGGAAGGTGGAGAACATGGTCTCGAACTACGGACCCGACCTCTTCCACAAGTCTGTGGACCTTCGAAAGATGTGCTGCCACATCAGGATGGTCGAGCCCCTTCGAAGGGCTCTGGAGGGAGCAGAAGCGTGGATTGTGGGGTCGAGGCATGAGCAATCCCCCTCCGGGGACGAGGTCCGGAAGATCAGCGTAGACGATGATCACGATAGAATCCTTAAGATCTGCCCGCTCGCCGGATGGACCAATGAGATGGTCTGGGACTACGTCAAGAAGTACGATGTACCATACAATGAACTTCACGACAAGGGCTATCGGGTCGTGGGGTGTGAACCGTGCACTCGCGCGGTCACCATCGGAAAGGACATCGAGGCAAGCCAATGGTGGTGGGAGAAGGACGCCAAGAAGGGCGGTCTTCGCCCTCACTAGCCTCCCGTACCCAGACAGGAGCGTCCCGGAGCCCTGATACGCAAGCTTTTAGATAGATTGGCGAGTCAGTTCGGCCCTGGAGTGCAGGCGTAATCTAGCGGCAGGATTTCAGCCTTCCAAGCTGATTACCCGGGTTCGAAACGTCCCTCGAAGGTCTTCGGGCCATGGACGCGAGCCTCCCGGCGCCTGCATTCCAGCTTTCTGACTCCGTCCCTCAACATTATATTACGTCGCGGCGGTCCCCGCAACATGTTCTGTCCCAAGTGCAAGAGTCTCATGAGACCCGACCAAGCCAAAGGGGTCTGGGTTTGCCGAGCATGCGGTGCCACCCGCAAGATGGACAGTGGAAAGGAAGTTGTCCACGTTAGCGCGAAGGCGAGAGAGGTCGCGGTCATCGAGAAGAAAGTGAACACGCTTCCTACTGCGAAGGAAGAGTGCGTGAAATGCGGCAACCAAGAGGCCTTCTGGGTTCTGCGCCAGACCAGGGGAGCCGATGAACCGGAGACGCGGATCTTCGAATGCACAAAGTGCGGTTACAAGTGGAGAGAATATCAATGAGCACGGCCTTCACGCCAATTTCTTCGACGAATTCTGATTCCTCGGTTGGGAAGACTCTCTCGATAAGGGGCTGGATCTTCAGGACACGGAGTTCTGGTGGACTCGCTTTCCTGGTCGTGCGAGACCACACTGGGATAGTTCAGACCACGATACGCCGCCAGACTGTTGGTGAAGAATCCTTCCAGAAAGCCTCATCAGCGCTGATCGAAAGTGCGGTCGAGGTGGAGGGCGAGGTGGTCGCCGATCCGAGGGCACCTGGAGGCCACGAGCTCAGGGCGTCGCGGGTGAGCGTGTTGGCAGCCGCCGAGGTCTTCCCCATCTTCAGCGACCAGACAGAGGAGTTCCTCCTGGACAAGCGCCACCTGGCGATCCGCTCCAGGGAGCTCGTAGCCACGATGAAAGTGAAAGCGGAGGTGCTGCGCGCCGCCCGTTCCTTCCTCGACTCAGAGGGTTGCCTGGAGGTCACGCCCCCGATAATGACCGGGAACGCGGCCGAAGGAGGGTCCGAGGCTTTTGTCTTCGACTACTTCGGTCGAGAGGCGTACCTCGGCCAGACCGCTCAACTCTACCTGGAGGCTCTCATCTTCCCGCTGGAACGGGTCTACTCCCTCACGCCGTCATTCCGAGCCGAGAAATCCAGGACACCGCGCCACCTGACGGAATTCATGAACCTCGAGGCCGAGATGGCCTGGGCAGGGATGGCGGAGAACATGGACCTTCAGGAAAGGCTGATAGAACGCATCTGCCACGATGTGGCGGAGAAGAACCCCGATGAGCTGACGTTGCTGGGCAGGGATCCAAAGGACCTGAAGGATCTTCGTACACCGTTCGAAAGGCTCCGCTACGAGAAGGCTATCGAACGGTTGCAAGCACTCGGCCACGATGTCAAGTTCGGCAGCGACCTCGGCGCACCCGAGGAAAGATCGCTAACCATTGACAGCAAGTCTCCGCTGTTCGTCACGCACTACCCGAAGGAACTCAAGGCATTCTACATGCTGTGGACGAAGGACGATCCACGAACGGTGGATTGCGACGACCTGCTCGCGCCGGAGGGTTACGGCGAAATGGTCGGTGGGTCCTGCCGCGAGACCGAGATCGAGCACTTGCGCTCATCACTCAACCGACTGGGGGCCAAAATGGAGAACTACGAGTGGTATCTTGACCTGAGAAGGTACGGGAGCGTGCCCCACGCGGGCTTTGGTGTCGGCGTGGAAAGAGTGGTAAGATGGATATGCCGCAGAGAGCACATCAGGGACGCGACCCCATTTCCGCGGACTCCTTCCCGAGTCGTGCCATGAGCGCTAACTTTTATTGCATTCCGTGCTATCCGTACTGGCAGAACAGAAGATGAGTGGCGCGGGCAAAATTGAAGGGGAGGCGGCAGTTCCCCCTCAAAAAAAGGAGATAGCCCTGCCTGAGAAAGAAAAGAATCACGTGACCGCGATTGCCGCGGCCCCTCCGCCACCCCCGGTATTGTCGGTGACGCAGGCGACCCACGTCGACATTCCGGACATCTGTGGTTTGTACAAGAAGGTCTGGGACGAGTTCCGTGGGAAGGTTCCTCAGGAGCTGGAAAAGACGTGGCAACCGAGTCCGCTGGAATTTACGAGCATGATGGAGGGCATGACGTATTTTGCCGCCCGGAAGGACAGGAAGCTCGTGGGCGTCGTTTGTTGCTCCATGGTGGATGGAGCCATGTACATTTCCCACATCGCCGTGGATCCGGATTTCAGGCATCAGGGTATTGGACAAGCGCTCATCGGCCAGTGCCTAGAATGGGCCAAGCGTTCCAACGCCGCCTCCGGCTGGATCGAAGCGATGAGCCGCTTCACCCATGCAGTATCACTATTCCGCAAGCTCGGGTTCAAGGACACTGGCGTCATCCACAAGCACCTCTGGAAGGAAGACGTCGTGCTGCTTGAGATCGTATTCTGATGGGAGCCACCAACAGCGCCAGGGCTGCGGCCGCGAATCTTGGCTCACCTGGTTCTGCTAAGGACGCCCTAGAGGTCGCTTCGCGGGACTGGGAGGAGAAGACACTGGGACCAGCTGTCAAGAAGAGACCGGAGAGGAAGAAGAGCTTCGAGACCCTTTCCTGGATCCCCATCGACCGGCTCTATACTCCGCTGAATTCCACAAGGGATTTCAACACGATCGGATACCCGGGAGAGTATCCTTTCACTCGCGGCGTCCACCCCACCATGTACAGCGGGCGCGTCTGGTCGATGCGGATGTTCTCTGGATTCGGAACTCCAGAGGATACGAACCGCAGGTTTCAGTACCTGTTGAAACACGGTGAGAGCGGGCTCTCCATCGCCTTCGACAATCCTACTCTCTACGGCCTTGACGCCGACGACCCGCAAACCCGCGGAGAGATCGGAAAGTGCGGCGTCAACGTTTCTTCGCTCGACGACATGCAACGGCTACTGCACGGGATACCGCTCAAGAAGATCACAACCTCGATGACCATCAACGCGCCTGCCTCGATCATCTGGGGGATGTACATCCTGAGCGCTGAAGCACAGGGAACCCCCGAGTGTGAGCTCGGAGGGACAATCCAGAATGACATTCTCAAGGAATACATCGCGCAGAAGGAGTTCATCGTCCCACCGCGACCAGCGCTGCGTCTGGTCACTGACACCATAGAATACGCCACGCGCCGCCTTCCAAGGTGGAACCCCGTCTCCGTGTCTGGCTATCATATCCGCGAAGCTGGCTCAACGGCGGTGCAGGAACTGGCGTTCACTCTTGCCGATGGGTTCACGTACGTCGAGGAAGCCATGAGACGCGGCATCGACGTCGATGCGTTCGCCCCACGCATCTCGTTCTTCTTCAACGCCCACAACGATTTCTTCGAGGAGATAGCAAAGTACCGGGCGGCTCGAAGGATATGGGCAAAGCGCGTCAAGAACGTATACGGTGCAAGGAAGGAGCGCTCGATGTGGCTGAGGTTCCATACCCAGACCGCTGGATGCTCATGCACCTCTCAATTGCCTGAGACCAACGTCGTCCGCATCACGCTCCAGGCCCTTGCTGGGGTCCTTGGTGGAACGCAATCCCTGCACACCAACTCCTACGACGAAGCGCTTCAGCTGCCAAGCGAGAGCGCAGTGAGGATCGCCCTCAGGACGCAACAGATAATCGCCGAAGAGAGCGGTGTCCCTGCCACCATCGACCCGCTCGGAGGCTCCTATTTCGTCGAATGGCTCACCGACCGTATGGAAGAGGAGGCGAACCACTACTTCGACCGGATAGAGGAACTGGGAGGTGTTGTGGCAGGCATCGAGAAGGGATTCTTCCAGCGCGAGATACAGAACGCATCCTTCCGCTTCCAGAGCGAGGTTGAGGCGGGAGAACGCAAGGTCATTGGTGTGAACTACGGCGAGGTCAAGGAGAACGCCATAGTCCCGGAGCTGCGCATCTCAGAGAAGGCGAGAGAAATGCAGGCTCGCAGACTGAAGAAGCTACGTGAGAATCGCGACGAGAGCCGTTGGAAGGCCGCCATGGCGAAACTCGAGAAGGTGGCTGCGACAGAATCCAAGAACACGATGGACCCGATAATGGATTGCCTCAGGGCCAAGGCCACCCTTGGTGAGATCGTAAAGGCCCTGGAAGAGGTCTACGGCAAGTACCGTGAATCCTCCATGTACTGAGGGCAATAGTCCTCGTGAGCGGGCGCAGCCCAGAGGGCGTTTGAAGCATACATCTTCCGGCCGCCCACCCATCCTGACTCCTGCCCTGGCAACTGATGGAGTTCTGGTGAAACGGGGAATGGTCCTCCTTGTCCGCAGGGCCAATCCACCCTTCCGCCTTTGCTGGGCCCTGCCCGGTGGATTCGTGGAGGTCGGGGAGTCTACCGAACATGCTGTCGTTCGCGAGGTACGTGAAGAGACCGGGATCAAGACAGCAGTGGTGAGGCTGGTCGGTGTCTACTCGGACCCTGCGAGGGACGAGAGAGGGCACGTCGTGAGCGCTGCCTACCTGCTCCGTGAAAAAGGTGGGACCCTCAAGGGAGCCTCTGACGCGAGAGAAGCAAGATGGTGGCCTACTGCACACCTTCCGAAGCTCGCATTCGACCATGGGAAGATCCTCAGTGATGCCCTGGGTCCAAGGTGATCTCGTTCCCAGCGTGCCAGAAACCGACCACGGATTGATTTGACGCAATTCAACCGGCCGGAACATCTGGGCGGTGGGCGGTCACCCTCACGGCCATGCCTCGAGTGAACCTGCCCATCTCCTGCGCAGCCATCAGGGTCCGTCCTACACCGAGCAAAGCATCGGATGCGCTCACAACGAGCACATGCTGACCTGGGACAACGGCAGGGTCTACCGAAGACACATGCCGGGAGAAGAGGCTCCTGCCCGTGGCGACGAACGGCTCCGCGTCCTCGTTAGCAACCACTCTCAAGGAAGGGAATGGCAGTATGGCATGCAAGAACTTCCCACCCAAGAACGTAGGCATGGGAAGGCCGTCGTTCCCGATCACGAACAGGACTGCGCCATCGAGAATTATCTCTCTCAACCTTCCGCTCGCCTTCGAATGCCTGAGGGAGAACTGCTTAGCGGCCAGAGCGTCTCTGACGGTCCGTCCCCAACACCACTCTACAATACCGAGAGCATGGCGAACCGCCCATCGCTTCGCCGTTTCCGAGCCAAGTCTTTCGAGTGGAGACGGGGCCGGTTGGGATGGAGAACCTTCGGCGGGACTTTCCTCGGGCGTGGACTCCTCTTCCTGCTCATTCTTGGAGACACTGGTCTTCTCCGTTTCCAGTGCCGCAAACTCGTCGGGCCCCACCAAGCATCCCAGGGGATAGACCTCCGTGAGCTCCAAGGGAACTGGGCCCAAGGGAGTTGATGCGATCCAGAGCGTTGGGTCTGCGATATCCTGAGCGATCCCGGAAGGGGCCCTGGTAAGTTGCCTCGAGGTCAGACGCTGCAAGTCTACCTGATTGATGGGACCGCGACCTTCGAGGTACTTGGCAAGGGTCCTTCGGAACCTCACCGCTGCAGGCCGGTAAAGACTCAGTTCGCTAAGGATGAGGAAGCTCTTCCTGCTTGGCGGTTCGAAGGGGAGGAAGGCATCCGGGTTAGAGATCGCTTCCCTGAGTGCGGCAAGCAGCGCTGGATGAGAGCTCGATCGGCGTTCCGCCAGCTCCCAGAGCTCTCCATCCCGTATCGCCTGTCTCACTCGTCTCATCTCCAGGATACACTGGTAAAGATTGTGCCTCGAGAGGTGAAGTTCGCGTTCCCCCCGTGGCAGTTCCTTGACCTTGACAAGAGGGGTTTTCGCACAAAGCATGCATCCGCAAACGTCCTCCCGCACCGATTCGAGCTCGATGGAGCCCTCAGGGAAAAGGAGCGCACCCCGCTTTGCGAACTTGTGGTAGGAGGAGGTGTCAAAGATGTCCCCGCCGAGAAGGGCTCCCAAGGCGAAGAGCATGGGATGCCCTAGACCGAACAGGTGGAGGGGCTTCTCAGGAGCGAGGGACGGGCGCAAGTCAGTGAGCAGGCGAGCGATGTCGGCGAAACGGTACGTCTCAAAGAGGGGAACGATACCGCCGACACAGAGAACGTCCCCCAGCGGGGATGAGCCCAGAGCCGATTCCCTTCTCAACTCTTTGAAGAGTCCGCCCTGTATTGGCACTGCAAGCAGGCGCGAACCACGCAACTCGCGCGCTTCACGCGCCCTCCTGAGGGTTTCCTGGACGCTGTTCCAGGCGTCCTGGCGAGATGCGCCAGGTTCCGTGAATCGATCGAGGACAGTTGCGATGTCGCTCCCAATGTCGTTCTGGTAGCTCAATATCGCTTCAGGAGTTACTGCAACATCTCCATAGACGTGCTGCTGGAAGGCCCCGGAATCGGTCATGATGGTGCCCGGAAAGCCAAGCAAGCGATGCAGGCCTTCCTGACGTGCCCTCTCCTTCAACTCAGGATTCTGATGGAGTATGTAGCTCGATGTGATTATCGCCTTGACACCCCATTCGTCCCTCATCTCACCAGGCGAGATCCCCTGGTGGCTCGGATCTGCGTGAACGACGGGTAGAAGGACGGGAGTTTCGACAATCCCGTGAGGTGTCTCGAGCTTCCCTATCCGGGCCAAACCATCGCGCTCAACGAGTTCGAACACGCTATTTTTCCCCGAATCCCGTCTTTGTCACGTGTGATATCGAGATGCGGACACCGGGATTTGAACCCGGGTTGCGAGCTTGGGAAGCTCGCGTGCTAACCACTACACTATGTCCGCACAACCTAGAACAGAAGCCCCACCGACTCCGTGGTAGTGTCTACTACTGCGCTTGCCACCAGTCCGGCGTTCGTGACTAGGTTCTCTGCGCTGACGGAGAGGAAGCCAGAGTCCGAGAGCATGTTCCTAGCCCTGACTGGGTTATCCACGCCGAGGCCGATCAGAGTCCTTTGCCCTTCTCGAGTCACCAGGATGGTCATGGAGTTGATGTTGATCTTGTGCTGAGCCAGCATGTCGAGTACCCTCAGAAGGCTGCCCGCCTTGTCCTCCATGCTAACGACAAGAAGCTCTGTTGCATCCGCATGGTATCCTGCCTTTCGGAGCAACCACAGTCCTCTCTCTGGGTCGCTTACGACCATGCGAATGAAGCTCTTCGGGCCCTGAGAACTGACTGAAATGGATGCAACATTGATCCTGCCTTCCGCAAGCAGCTTAGCTATCTTCTGGATGACTCCTGGACGGTTCCCCAACGTCAGGGTAATCTCTTGTACGCCCATGCCGGGAAGGGTAAGGTATTCTCCATATAAAGGAAACCGGGCGGAAATCGATGACGCCTTTTCCGCCAGGTCTGCAGCATATCACAATCTGATGGAGCTGCGCGGCTGGTCCGGCGACCGCGAGACGCTAGTGCTTGCTCTTGATGGCAAGCCGTATGTCGCGCTCTTCCACGTGAATGCCAGAGTGCTCCCGCAGGAGGCGTTTCACACCGTGCTCGTCCTTGCCTTCGGGAAGGGCCTTCAGGGCCAGCGTGTTCAGGTCCTCCCAGTAGTTCCAGGGGAAGATGAACCACCTCCAGGCCTCCTTCGATATCTCTTCTCCGTAGTAAGTTGGGATGTAGCTGGAGTGCGTGATATGCAGCAGGGCGGCACTCTCCACCCGTTCTGGCTTTCCATCAGTAACGTGGCGAACGGCAAGGCTGAGGCTCTGGCCCGTATCCGTGATATCGTCCACGACAACGACCTTCTGCCCGTTCAAAGGCTTGGCCAATCCCTCGGTGATCTGGGCGTCCCCGGTAGGGGTCGCAGTGACCCCCCAGTGCTGGGCCCGGAGGGCAACCATGTGCTTGACCCCAAGCCTGTCAGCAAGGAGCCTCGCGGGGATCCAGCCCCCTCGCGTGAGGCCAACTATCGTGCCTGGGAGGCTCCCTGCATCCACTATCTTCTCGGCTATGATGTCTGACCACCGTTCAACATCCTTCCACGTGACTATTCGACAGGGGGGTAGTTCCACGTCGGGTCAATTACCGCGGGAGAAGATGAAGATTTCTTCTCCCCCAGTCGAGGCTTGGCCATCAGCTCGCCCATCATTCATCATTTGCTCAGCCGGTTCTAGGTTTCATCATTTGGCCTGTTGGTCTTCAACGATGCAAGGAATTCCTCTATCAGGTCCGTCCTCTTGAATCCTCGGCGCCACGCCACGAGAAGGGCAGCCCCTTCCAGGGTGAGCCCGAGATCGATCTTCGTGCGCTTGGTCTCCGCCACGACTTCATCCATGGATGCCTGCTCCCCGGACTGAGCGGCCTCGGAGAGTATGCGGTCCAGCAGTGGCGGTTGCCGCACCTTGCCGAGACTCTCGATGAACCCGGGTGACGGATGGAAACCGCGAGGGACCTCGACCCCAGCGAGCTTGGCGCCCTCTACTATCGTTACACCGTCACTGGAAAGGAACTCGGATGTGATGAGGGCGGCCACAACGACCTTTGCTTCGGAAGGCTTGAACCAGTGAGCATCGACGAGTGCCTGCTCCATCACCTGTGCCGTGACAGGTTGTCTTCCGACCTGATCCCAAAGATAGGCACCGATGACCGCGAGCTCATCCACTTCTCCCGACCTCCATCACTACCCCTGCAGCTCCGCTCGCCCTGAGGCTCTCCATCTCCGCGGGCATGATCCCCCTCACGAACACGCTTCCGCGCGTGGCGAGCTCGGCAATGGTTTCCCAGCCTTCCGACGGCGATGTCAGGATGAAAGTGCTCACACCCCAACCTATGGCTTCGTCATAGACCTCGTCGACCCGCCTTCCATCAATGGACTTGTCGAGGGACTCCACTTGGCCTGCGTTCGAGGCAATGGCCAGTGCAATCTCATCGGTAAGAGTCAAGGTGTGCCTTACCTCACTTTCCAAGGAGTCTATCGTCGCTGTCGACAGAACCGCGCGGCTCGCCCCAGCGACGAGGACGTCTATCACCTGATCGGCGATGCGCGGACCGGCCTCCGCCCAGACCTCCTGACCCCTTGATATCTCCTGCAAGTAGTCCAGCTGAGGGTGGTTGCCCACAACCCCATCTATGTCCACCAGATACAAGCGATGATAGCGAGCAAAGAGGTCGTCGGTCACGTCAAAGATATCGACTGGGTCCCCATCGTCGTCTTTCAAAACGACATTCCCGCCCTTTTCCGGGTGGACGACACGCCCCTTCTCCAGGTAGAGCAGCGGGAGGACTATGGGACCCTTTGTGGGAAGTGCCATGCCAGACTGATAACGAAATGCGCTATTAATAGAAACGATGCGAGGGTACGGTCCTCAGGATCACCTTGGCGGCTCCTGTCCAATGCCAAACTGCTGGGCGACGACCGGAACCAAGCTCCTCAGGCAGCAATAGTTTAAGTCGCCCTTTGTTTAGCGGGGACTGCTGAGGTAGCCTAGTCCGGTCAAGGCGCCGGTCTCGAAAACCGGTGGAGGTTAACTCCGCGGGAGTTCAAATCTCCCCCTCAGCGCCTCATTCATCAGGCAGGTGCTCAGCGAGCATCCGACGGGCCGCTACCTGACCTCAGGCTCTTGGCTCATTCCGGCGGCGGATTAGCATCGCCTGCGCTGACGCCTTCCTCGGGAACAGCCTCGGGAGTCAACATCGTCCTCAACCTCTTCAGGTAGCGCCTGAGGGATTCGCCAGGTTCCTGGTAAATGCCGGTCTTTTTCATCAGTTCTCCTGCTACGTCCCCCTCGGCCCTGAAAAGACTCTCTAGGGACTCTTTTGTAAGCTTGCGATGCGCTTCAGATAGGTCTTCTTCTATGGCGTTAACGATGGAGAGACTGTCTACTGGCATGTCAGCTGACGGGACGGCGAGCGCCCTGTGGATATACTCTCGCGGGTCCTCGTTGGGCTCTCGCGTGATCCCGGTGAGGCAGGCCGTGTTGAGCGCCTCGATCTCCATCTCTACGGGGTCGACATTGGTGGTCTGTGCGGTTTCGGGTGTTCCCATCGCGACCGCCACATTCGTGGAGATCTCAACAGTGGATCCCTCATCCCTTTCGCCCAATCCCACCCCACCCTTACGCTTGGTGGTTCCGGAGATCATCGTGGGAGTGACCTTATCGGACGCATCCGGCAGCCGAGGTCCCTTGGGTGCGCTCATCAGCTTTAGGAACTCTGGTCGGACGACGCGGTTGGTGTAATCGGTCGGGACCCCCATCTGAGATAGAGTCTCGAGCTTGATATGGCCGCGAAGCAGGGCCCAAAGGATCAGGCTCTTCAGCGTCCCATCGAACTTCAGCAGTGACACTTCCTCCGACGATAGCCGGCAATCCGGGCAAAGTATCTCAACGCGCCAAACGCCGGTCTCCTTCAGGCGCTCTGCCAACGTGTGCTCCAGGTTGGGTGACGTCCGGAACGGAAGAGCGCACTTGTGGCAAATGACCAGGCGGTACTCGCCGCTGAAAGCCTCCGCGCATTCCTTGCATCTCCAAGGTGGTTGGGCGGGGTCAATATGCTTTCCACATGTTGAGCACGGGATGGGAGGAAGCTTGGGGTCTGAGGGGAACTTGAATATCGACAGGCCGAGCTTCTCCGCGGCCTGCACGACGGCGTCGTCGACCTTTAGACAAACCTCGACCATCTGCAGGTTCGGCTTGTTCCTCTGCTTCCCACGCTGCATCAGCGTGATCAGACTTTCCCGGGTAGCCGTCTTCACAGCCACTATCACGTAATCCTGGTTCTCAGTGTGGTAGAGTATCCCCTGCCGCAACCACTCTCCTTCCCTATCCAACGGAGAGATGATTTCCCCCGGGTCCACTGGCCCCTTCTTCAGGAACTGGTGGTAGTAGGGAATCAGGTAGATGCGCTCACCAGGAATCACGAAAAACTTGTCTCCTTCTTAGTGGGTGAGGAATCACGACATAGATAAATCTGTAGGTTCTTATGGCAGAGGACGCCATGGAGACTGTTCTCGTAACAGTGCGCCTGTTCAAGGGTTCCACTGCCCCGGATCGCAGGCTCTCGCTTGCCAAGGGAACGCCTCTCAAGTCGGTCCTGAAGGACCTTGGCTTGTTCACCGAGGGCTCTGCGCTCTGGTGGGATGGAGAACCTGTCCCATCGGACTTCCCCATCCCGGGACCAGGCACTCTGGATATCGTTTCCACCTTTTCTGGTGGATAGACCTCTTACATAGGATCGCGACCCTGGATTGATTGCCATGATCATAACAAGACCTTGCAAGATCATGTGCGGGCGGATTCCCAGCAACCATAAAGACGACAGGCCCTTGCAGGGTTGGAATGCCCGCTGGGGACAAGGATGCCGCCCGCACGCAGCCGATACTGGGGCGTCACGCTGAGACCGCCCTGCTCAGGAGCCTTCTGATCGATGCTGAGGCGGGATCTGGGGCGACCGTCCTAGTAGCAGGCCCTGGTGGGATTGGAAAGACTTCAATTCTGCGCTGGTTGGAGGGCACGGCGAACGACCACAGGTTGCGCGTGAGAAGAGGGTATTGTCTCGCCGAGATCCAGGAGCCGTTCTTCCCGATGGAGCAGCTGTTCAGCCCGGGAGGAGGGGCGGAACTAAGGACGAGTGTGCGTCGAGCAAGGTCGCGCATGGAAGCGATACCGCAGGCATTCATGCCAAGGTCGGCGACCGGAGCGGTGTCTGAAGCACTACCGGCGGCCCTCGTGCCGTTAGGTTCTCGATCGGACGAGGAGCAATCGCCCGCGGACCGCGCGCCCGCGAACGTCCTCCTGGATTACCTGTCCAAGATCGAGGAGGATTCGCTTGCTTCACCCTGCGTGCTCATCCTCGATGACTTCCACTGGGCCGACCCGGACTCGGTACAAGCTCTCCAGTTCCTCAGCCGGAACATCAGCCGCATGCCCGTCCTGATGGCGGTGGCGTTGAGGGAGGATGAGGTGCAGAGCTCGGCCTTGCGGATCGTGCTGAGCAACATGAGGAGGGAAGGGCTGACGAAGGACATCTCCCTGAAAGGTCTGGATGAGAAGGACTCGCTGCAGCTGCTTGAGAACGCTGTCCGTGCTCCGCTCGAGGCGGCAAGGGCTCACGACGCGGTGCGGTTCCTGCTGGAACAGACCGGGGGGAATCCGTACTTCTTCCTGGAGCTGGTCCGCATGTGGCAAGAGGACGGACTGATCCGGGTGGAGGGAGGGAAAGTGGTCATAGACGATCGCCTGTCTCGAGGCTACAAGGGCGTCGGCATCAAGGTGCCAGATTCTGTTCTCGACCTGCTCACCCAGAGGCTACGTTCTCTCACAAGGGTGGACAGGGAGGTTCTGGAGGGGGCCGCCATCCTGGGCCAGGAGTTCGAGGTCGCTCCCCTGGACGAGCTCTTTCCGTCGAGGGGAGAGGGTGTAGGGAAGGCCCTTGACCGGCTCGCCGCGAAGAAAGGACTTGTGGTTCACAAGGATGAGGGCGGTACCCGCTACGGCTTCGCGCAGGCCCTGCTATGGGAGGCCGTCCGCGGCTCAATTCCTGAGGAAAGAAGAAAGCAGTGGACGGGCCAACTTGCCAAGTGGTTGGAACTGCACATCCCGGCCGATCTGGAGAGAATCTCGACACTCTACCAGTGGGGAGGGCTGAACAAGCAGGCGCTCCAGTACGTGGACAGGATCATCGAGATGTCCTTGCAGATGCACGCTCACGAGCGTGCCATCATGAACTTCGAGACGAGAATCGGGCTCATGGAGCATGAGGGCGCATCAGCTGAGGAGATGGCGAAGTGGGGGCTCTCGGTAGTGGACCGACTGAGGAAGGATGGAGGAGACGACCACTGGGTCGCATCTTCGTGCCGCCGGCTTCTCCAGGCAAGCCCGCCGGAGCCGCTCTCCTGGGAGCTAGTTGTCCGCCTCGCCGACGCAACTACTGTGAATCTATTGCAGGAGGCGAGGCAACTGCTGGACAAAGTGAAAGTGGCCGCAACACAAAGGCCTGAGCTGGCCTCTCCGGCCTTGTCTGGCATGATCGCGGTCGTCGACTCAAGAGTGTTGTACTCTGAAGGAAAGTCGGATGCTTCTGCAGAGGTCGCTAGAGCGGCCCTTTCCATACTGCCCGAAGGGGAACTGTTCTCCAGGGGGCTCGCATACTACGGGCTGGGCTGGTTCGAGATGGACAGGAACCGATGGGAGGAGGCGACCCGCGCACTAGAGAAGGGGCTTGCAGCCGCCGGCGAAGGAAAGGTCGATGGGCTGATCCCACACCTTCTCAACCTGAAAGGATCGATCGCGATGGTGAAAGGAGACCTGAGGGTGTCGGAGAAGTGCTCCATGGAAGCGTCGGCGATATGCAGAGGCCTGGGGAACGTCGTGACTCTCTCGGTGGTCCAGTGCAATCTCTCAGTCACACGACAGGAGATGGGGGACATTGATGGGGCGGAGGAGGCTGCCAGGGAAGCGCTGCGACTGGCCCAGGTCTTCAACCAGGCGTACCTGCAGGGTTCGACCAGTCAAACTCTCGGAGAGGTGTTGGTTCTCAGGAAATCTGCGAGCGAAGCTATGGACCTGTTCAGCAAGGCGAAGCGAGTCTACGGGGAAACCGGAAACTCGGAGCTGATACAGGAGGTGGACATGGACATTGCAGAGGTGAAGGGCATCATGGGAGATGCTCCTGGCGCGCTAGACACCCTCAAGAAGGTGATGGAGCAGGGCCAGCTCAAGCAGGACCAGACCGCTCATTTCCACATGGTGAGGTTCCGGCTCATGCTCGCCATGGGAGACAAGGACGAGTCCAGGGCGGACGTGGAACTTGCCCTGGAGGAGTCCAGGAAGAGGGGTTTGCGCTACTGGGAGGGTCGTGCGCTCCTGGGTCTCTCGGATTGGGAGAAGGCGTTTGGGACTCCGGAGAGCGCGGACAAGATGCGGCAGGAGGCGGAGAATGTCCTCAAGGGGTGCGGGGTCGTCAACATCTCGCTCTTCCAATCCTCGACATCTCGTCCAGTCGAGAAGTGAGTTGCCGGAAAAGATCCCTATCCTCGCCCTTCAGGATGTGAGCTTCGTCTCTCGTGCCCTTTCCAGGTCGCGGCGCCGCGCCACGCGGGCATCCAGCTCCACCTTCAGGCGCTTGGCCTCGGCGGGATCGTCCCGCTTCGCGCGTTTGATCTCGCCGCGCAACCGCACTTCCTCTCTCACTAAGGTTTCCATCTCCTCGACGAACTTTTCCGTGTCGTCCTCACCCTGCATCGCAGTTTCCGAGTAGGAAGATGCTGGAGGGGCAACCCTGGAGTACGCTCCGCGCCAAAGTCCCGTAAGGAAGAATGCCACTGAGAGAGCACCCAGCACTTCCTCCAGGATCGGGTCCGATTGACCGGCCTGGAAGCTGGATGTGTTGCCGAGCACAAATCCCACGAGTATAGTCATCGCGGTGCTCGAAACCAATGCTCCGGCCACTATCGTCACGCCCCGCTCGATCCCTTCCCTTCCCTTGAGGCGCCACTCAGGCCAAAGAACTTTCATCAGGAAGTAGCCTGGCAAGAAGAAGAACAGCACCAGGGCCAGGGCGGTGAAGAGAGGTGATGGCGTCATTCCCTTGAGTGCGTTACCCCGTCGGCATCTTCCCTTCGCCTGAGGCCATCTGGCGTTCCATCTGCCGCCTGAGCTTCCTGTTCGAGGCTATTCCGTGGGCGGCCTTCTTGGTCTGCTCATAATACTTGAGCAACGCTCTCACGTCCTGGGGCTTCTGGCCGCTGCCTCGCGCTATCCGCTGAATCCGCTCGGCCTTGAGGATATGGGGATTTGCCATTTCCTCCTTGGTCATCGAGTCCATGATGGTCTTGAAGTTCTTCAGTCTCTGCTGAGTGGACTGGAGCTCCTTCTCGTTAACCTTCGCGTTCGCAAACCCGGGAAGGAAGGAGAGCAGCTTCGAGAAGGGTCCCATCTTCCCCAGCGAATCTATCTGCACGTAGAAGTCCTTCAAAGTGAAACGTCCGGCGATCAGGTTCCCCGCGGCAGCTTCTGCCTCCTCCTTCTTCTCGAGGACCTCGAAGCGCTCCACCAGCGCCTTGATGTCCCCCATCCCAAGCAGGCGGGAAACGAACCTTGTCGTCTCGAACCGCTCCAGCTCGTCGAGGTGTTCGCCAGTCCCCACGAAGAGTATCGGAGCACCGCTGGTGGCCACCGCTGAAAGGGCTCCTCCTCCCCTGGCCGAACCATCCAGCTTCGTCAGGATCACGCCGGTAAGGCCCAGGGCCTTGTGGAAAGCCTCGGCTGAACGCCCTGCCAGCTGTCCCATGGCGGCATCGAGGACGAGTATTATCTCTTCAGGCTCGAAGGACGCGCGGCATCTCTTGATCTCCTCTATGAGCTCGGGGTCCACGCTGGAGCGCCCCGCAGTGTCCAGTATCAGAGTGTCAGATGCAGCGAACCGCCCCCTGGCCTCCTTTGCGATCACCTCGGCCTTCTTCTGAGGGCGATCGGCGTAGAACCCAGCGTTGACCTTCTTCGCCACCTGTTCGAGCTGGTCTATCGCGGCAGGCCGGTGGACATCCGCAGCTACGAGCGCGACCCGGACCCCCTTCTTCTGGTAGTACCGGGCCAGCTTCCCCGCGGTGGTCGTCTTGCCTTGCCCGAACAGTCCCACGAGCATGATCCGCTTGGGTTTCACCGCGTAGGGTCTCTCCTTCCCAAGAACGTTGCATATTTCCTCGTAGATCACGCGTACAAGGAAGTCCCTCATGTTGGTCCCTTGGGGGGGCTTCTCGGACAGGGCTCGTTCGCGAACCTTCTGCGTGAGGCTCAGCGCCAGCTTGACGTTGACATCAGCCTGGAGCAACGCACGCTGGATGTCGCGTACGACCTCGTCGATGAGAGCCGCGTCTACAGATGGCGAGCGGGCTATCTTCGCCAAGACCGACCGGAGCGATTTCCCTAGTGATTCGAGTACCATGACCTTGGTCAAACCTCCACCAATTGCAAGGACATATAGGTTCCGAGCCCACCGCGAGGCCCCATGCATACGCCCATATGCCTCTCTCAGCGAGGAATCTGCGCTCAGTGCCCGTGTGAGGTGAGTTCCGCGGGCTCCCTAGACCCTTAGGTGCAAGACCAGCCCTGGATGTAGCTCAAGCCCATCCAAAAGACTCTTTAGCACTACCAAACTCTATTGGGTCGATGATGTCAAATCCAGAGCCTCCCAAGGCACCGACCCCCAAGCCTGCGCCCATGAAGTTGAACCCTGTGCGCACACCTATTCACGAGGAGCCCCCGCATGAGAGGTCCAAAGGCTTCGGTGAGGTCCTCCACCCATATTCCATGGAGGAAGCAGTCCTGGAGGCAAAGCGTTGCATCCAGTGCGGTCGGCCGTACTGCGTGGAGGCTTGCCCGATCACGCAGGATGTACGCGATTACATTCGCCTGCTCCAGGAAAGGAGGTTTGACGAAGCGTCCAAGGTCATTCTCCGGGACAACCCCTTCGCATCTACTCTCTGCAAGGTATGCTACCATTACTGTGAGGATGCTTGCCTCGTGGGGAAGAAAGGCGTCCCGGTCGCGATCCGCCACCTCAAGAGGTCTGCTCTGGCCAACGCGAATTCCGACCTGACATACGTCCCGTTGCCAAAGAATGGCCAGAAGGTCGCAATAATTGGTGGAGGACCAGCCGGTCTCATGGCCGCCTGGGAGCTAGGCCTCCGTGGTTACACTGTCACGCTCTTCGAGAAGGAGCCGGTGCTTGGCGGTCAGGCCAGAACCATTCCACATTACCGAATGGACGGCAGCGAGCTCGACCAGGATGTGGCGAGGTTCAAGAACCTCGACCTCACCTTTGTGATGGGAAAGAGAGCCGGTGTGGATTTCACCCCCGAGAGCCTCCTCAAGGAGGGCTATGGCGCGGTATACATTGCACTCGGCACGAACTTCAATCGCCCGTTGGGCATACCTGGGGAGAACCTCCCCGGCGTCTTCCCGGCATTCGACCTTCTCAAGGACCTCAACAGGGGAAAGCATATCGTGATGGGAAAGAAGATCGTGGTCCTAGGAGGAGGAGATGTTGCAATGGACGCCGTTCGCTCGGCGCTGCGACTCTCACCGGGGGCGGAAGTGACGCTCATCTACCGCAGGAGTCCCGATGAAATGCCTGCCGACAAGGAAGAGACCAAGGGAGCCGAGGAGGAGGGAGTGAAGTTCCTCTTCCTGCACGCTCCGCTGCGCATCCTGGGAAGCAACCACGTGGAAGGGATAGTCATCCAGAAGATGGAGCTTGGTCCCCCGGACGCCTCTGGCCGGCGCTCACCGGTCCCGATACAGGGCGCTGAGGAGACCATTCACTGCGACACCGTGATACCCGCGGTAGGGCAGAAGACCGACCTCAATGGCTTCTCCAAGTCCATAGATCTGAAGCTTGGTTCCCAGGGATGGCCTGAAGGTGGACGCGAGGACAAGATGACTGCCATCGAGGGAGTCTTTGCCTCGGGTGGAAGGTCCGTCGTCTACGCCATGGCTGCAGGCAGCCGTGCGGCCGAGGCTATCGACACCTACCTGAAGAAGAAGATGCAACAGGCACCAACCCCCAGACCCGATCCCTTCGGTGGCTCGCAACCTGCGCCCAAGACACCCAAAGGCTACACCAAGCCGGTCTGGAAGCTGTAGGGGGCACAACCCAAAGCCTTCATCACGGTCCGCCCCTCTCTCCACAAGGAGAGATCATGCGGGGCATCCTGCGAGCAATCCTGCTGGCGAGCGTAGCCTCGGTGCTGCTCCTAGGTAGCTTGGCGCCGGTTGCCAGCGCGATTCCCAACGGAGAGTCGAACCATGGTTCGTCCGAGATGCCTCCAGCAGCCGCACTCAGCTCCCCGAACTTTGCCAGCACTTCTCTTGGATTCGATGCAACGGCGCTGTCGGAATTGAGTTCTCCCCGACCGCTATCCTCTGCAGCCCCGATCACGTTGGGCATAACTCTGCTGCCCAGACAGGGCGACAGCCTGGCCAACCTCGCCATCTCTGCAGCGACCCCCGGGAACCCCGACTACGGTCATTTCCTCAACGCGAGCTCGTTCGATGAACTTTATGCGCCCACTCCCGGGGAATATTCCACCGTTGAGAAGACCCTGGAGTCGGCGGGATTCTCTCTTGGCGATGTCTACTCAGACAGGATGTTCCTCATGGCTACCGGCAGTGCCATGGATGCCGAGAAGCTCTTCTCGACGACGCTCACCGCGGGTTCGCTGGAAGGACGGCAGGTGGTTCTCCCCGCGACACAACCAGTCCTTCCCTCGGCAATAGCGCCCTACGTGTTGACCGTGACCGGCCTCACTGAGAACATCGCGACGTTCGATTTCGATTCGACCCCGTTGCAGATACCCTCACCTTCGGCCATAGGATTCACGGACCCGCACTTCATGTACGGGTTGGACGACCTTTACAACCTCTCTGGAGGGCCGCACTATGCTACCGGCATGAACATTGGTCTGCTCCTGTGGGGGGAAGGATACAACCCTCAGGACCTGTCGACCTTCGGGCAGCAATACTATCCCTCGACCGAACCTGCATTCCACATCGATCCAGTACCGCTGGATGGTGCTCAGGCCCCAAGTGCCGCTGCCGTCACTGATCCGAGCGGGTCGGCCTTCGAACTCACCCTCGACATGGAGTGGTCGGAATCGCAGGCGCCCGGCGCCACCCTGATACCGGCCTACGTTCCCGACGGTCCGGCGCCCGGCTATTCCCCGAGTGACGCGGATCTGGAGGACGGGCTCGCTTACCTTGTCAATTCGAGCGGCGCCAACGTGATCTCGATGTCGTTCGGCACGACAGACGGACCTGACCAGCCCTTCCAGATAACCTTCAACCAGCTCCTCGAGATAGCAGCGGCCGAGGGTGTCTCCGTCTTCGCTTCATCCGGGGACAATGGAGGAGCTGGCCAGAGCTCGGGAACCTGCACGAGCACCCCCAGGGTGGAGTTCCCCGCGACTTCCCCGTGGGTCACCGCGGTCGGAGGGACTGCGCCCGCGCTCGATCTTTCCCTGACCGAGTTCACCACTGGCGGAATTTCCAGCGAGCCGGCATGGGGCAACAGCGGTGGTGGCTTCTCACCAACATACCAGGCCCCCTCGTGGCAACTGACAGGTTCGGCTGGAACGGTCATCGCATCGATTGGAAATGGCATGAGGGGCGTGCCCGATGTTTCGGGTCCGGCTGCGGACAACTACCTCTACTACAACTCAAGCGAGCAGACAGGCTCGGGAACAAGCTTTGCATCCCCGATGTGGGCAGGGATTGCCGCCGAAATGACTGCCCTGCGCGGACATGGGCTGGGCCTGCTCACCCCTGCACTCTACCGTATGGGAACAATGCAGGACGATGGTGCCACTCCTCTACCCTATCGCGACACTACCGAGGGGAGCAACTGCCTATATTCCGCCCAGAGGGGCTGGGACCCTGTTACAGGCTGGGGCACACCATACGACGTTGTCACCCTTTATGGGGACATGATCCAGGGGCTATTGACCCTCAAACTCTCCTTCAACCCATCACCGGCGTTGCCCGGTTTCTCGGAAAAGGTCACAGTGACCGCCAGAAATGGTTCCCAACCGGCCGCTGACCTTCCAATTCACATCATATTCTACTCTGTTCCGTTGATCCTGCTCAGAGCATCTGTCATTGCGTGGGGTACGTTCACCACTGATAGCTCAGGTAAGGGCCAAGTCTCTTTTATAGTCCCGTTCTACTATCCTGATAATCAGATGCTTGTCAAAGCAGAAGGTTATAGCACATTGGGTGTTGGAACCGTCACCGCGACAGTCGGTGTCTCCTTGGCGGGGGCCTATTGGGGACCGCTCGAACCCCTTCTCACCTATCCATACAACATACCTTTCTTCCTGCTCCTGATGGGCGTTGCAACCGTGGTAGGTTGGGCGATTGGACGCGAGCGCCCGGTGAAGCGCCCAGTACCTGTCCGCATGCCCGTCCGCCAGCCCGTGCGCGCTCCTGCCCGTGCCCCGGCGCGTACCCCGCAACGGCCTGTCTCCAAAGCTGGCCCCACCGCGGCGCGTCCGGTGCCTAGGGCCGCCCCCGCGCGCGTTGCGCCTACCCAGGCATCTCGGACTCCGCAGACTCGGCAGCCAAAGGCTCCTGCGGCATTCGTTGGACCAGTCATGGTCGAGTCCAAACCAGTCGTTGAGCCGGTTCCTGCGGTAGAACAACCACCTGAAGAACCGGTAGTAAGTCCAGAGGTCCAAGAGGCCGTGGCAGCGCAGCCAGAGGCTGTTGCGGAGCAACCAGAATTCGCAGCTGTGCAGCCAGAAGTTGTCGCAGAACAACCACAAGCCGTACCTGAACAACCCGAGGTGGTGGCAGAACAGCAATACGAACAGCCGGTCGCCCCTGCGGCCGAAGAGGTCCCCCAGGAAGCGGTCGCGGTCCCTCAAGAGGAGGCAGCTCCGGCTAGCGAAGTACCTGTCGCCCCACCTGCTGCGGAGCCTCAACCCGAGGAAACCCAGCCTCCAACGCCCCAGAGCCCGGCCGAAGAAGCAGAGGAAGAGACACCCGCGCCGCGAAGAGTTCCTCCAAAGAAGAAGCTGACACTGAAACGCCAGCCGAAGAAACCGAAGACACCCCAGAAGAAATCCTGAAGGGAGGCGCGATAGGCCTTGACTGAGGATGATGTGGCTCTCTCACTCTCACCCTCGGAGACCAGGATTGTGGAACGGCTGCGCCAGCTCGGTCCAGGGAAGGGGGAAATTGGCGAGAGCATAGCCAGCAGGTCGAATCTTTCCCTCGAGACCGTCAGGGGCAGCCTGGAACGGTTGCGAGCGAAGAAGCTCGTGTTGGTCGAGGAGCAACACGAGAGCCATCTTTCTCTCACCGAGAGGGGGGAAGATGCGATCAAGAACGGGCTGCCGGAGCGTCGCCTCGTTTCACTCCTGTCTGCAGGACCGCTCTCCCAGGAGGAGGTCAGGAAGAAGGGAGGGTTCGATGACAAGGAGATCGCAGTGGGTATCGGGCAACTGAAGCGCATAGGGTGTCTGAAGATAGGTGACAAGCTCGAGCTCGTGCGCCCGCCAGCTGACGATTCTTTCCCGGACGAGGCATCTCTCCGCGAAGTATCCAAGGGTGGTCAGCCAGTCAAGAAGGATTCCACACAGGCCTTGATCCGCAGGGGTCTCGCTGTGATGGAACACAAGACCACTCAACTGTGGTCCATATCACCAGAGGGCTTGAAGATCCAGTTGGTCGAAGAGGGAAAGAACGCCATCGGAGCCCTTACCTCCGCGCATTTGAGGGGGCGGTTATGGGAGAAGGCCGTGCTCCGGCCATACGATGTTCGGGCAACGGTCCCGTACGTCTCGGGTGCAAGGACCCATGCCTACCTTTCGTGGCTGAGAGAGTTCGAGGAGATCCTGGTCGGTCTGGGCTTCGAGGAAATGCACGGTCCAATTGCTGAGACCGAGTTCTACAACTCCGATTCCCTCTTCATACCCCAGTTCCACCCTGCAAGGACGATGCAGGACGTCTTCTTCCTCGAGGGAGTGGAGGGCAAGCTTCCTCCCGAGGAGCTCCTGGGCAAGGTAGCTAAGGTTCACGAGGGCAAACCCTTCATGCGTGGAAGGCCGATATCGGCAGGATGGGGCACCCCTTACAACGCGGACATTGCCAAGAGGACTATCCTGCGCTCGCACACTACCCCTGCCTCGGTGAGGGCCTTGCTGAAGAATCCCAAGCCACCGTTCCGGATGTATTCCATAGGCCCGGTCTTCCGGCGCGATGCGGTGGATGCCACCCATCACATGCAATTCGATCAGTGTGAAGGGGTCTTCGGCGACAAGGATGTGACCTTCCGCCACCTGCTGGGACTCCTGACACAGCTCGCGAAGGCAATAGGGATAGACGAGGTGCGGTTCAAACCCACGTACTTCCCCTTCACCGAACCCAGCATCGAAGGATACGTCAAGCACCCTTCACTGGGTTGGATCGAGGCACTGCCGGGAGGAATCTTCCGACCCGAGGTCCTCCGACCGCTCGGTGTCGACGTACCCGTGGCCGCGTGGGGAATTGGCATCGGTCGCCTTGCAATGATATCTCTTGGGCTCAACGACTATCGCGATATCTTCACTGACAAATTGGGGGAGCTGGCCAACAGCCGGATCTGATCATGCCGCAGTCCACGCTCTCCAGCAAGTTGCTCTTCGACCTGATGAAGAAGGAGATCCCGGCCGAGGAAATGGAGAAGCTCTTCTTCCACACAAAGGCCGAGCTCAAGGAGATGAAGGATGGCTCCTTGACGATCGAGATCACCGCAGACCGACTTGACATGCTCTCAGAGTCCGGGCTTAGCTGGGCCCTCGAAGGGATCCTAGGCCTTTCGGAGGGAATACCATATGCGGTTCGAGAGGAACCGCTTCCTTCGATGGCGGTCCGGGTGGACCATTCCGTGGCCCCGCTCAGGGAAAACATCGAGATGGCTGTGGCCCAGGCGCCTTCCGGCGATTATGTCAACCAGGAAATGCTCGAGGAGCTTGTCAGGTTCCAGGAGCTCCTGCACGCCACAATCGGCCGTGACCGCAGGCACGCGAGCATCGGCATCTATCCTCTCAAGGAGCTGAAGCCACCATTCACATATGCGATGGAGCCTCTGAAGAGCATCACTTTCTCCCCTCTCCCCACTGATTGGGATGGGCCGAAGGAAATGGATGGGCCTGAGTTCTTCGAACGCCATCCTATGGCGCAAAAGTACGCTTCCCTCGGCCGTGTTGGGGACAGCGCGCTCACGCTGCGCGATTCCAAAGGGGCGATCCTCTCCCTTCCCCCGGTTCTCAACTCCGCGAGGCACGGAGAGCTCAAACCAGGAGACACCGAGGTCCTCATCGAATCCACCGGAACACTGGGAATCTCAACCAAGCAATTGCTGGGATACATGCTCCTTCCATTCGTGGCGCGAGGATGGAGCATCTCCCCGGTCCCGGTACGCCGAAAGAACCGCCTCGACCCCGCAGTCGAGAGCATCTCATTGAGGAAGGTATTGCTCGCGAACAAGCTCGTCTCTGAACTCCTGGGAATCTCCCTCACTTCGGAGGAAGTGAGGAAGGCCATACTTGCGAGCCGTCTTGGGGCGGAGGAAAGCGGGCAGGGCTGGGAGGTCATCGTCCCACCCTGGCGGCCCGACATACTTGGCGCGGTCGATCTGGTGGAGGAGGTGGCCATAGCCAGAGGCCTGGAAAGCTTCACTCCGGAGTTCTCCACTCCTTCAACTCCTGGAAGAGCGCTTGCCTCGACCCGGTTCTTCACCAGGTTCCTGGAGGTCATGGTCGGAATGGGGTACCAGGAGATGCACACCCCCATCCTGATATCGCAGGCCCTTGCGGAAGGCCTTTGCTCGAAGAGCGATGGGAAGGGTATCGGTGCCTCAAAGGCCATTCCGCTCACGAACCCGGTCAGCCAGGAATTCGGCTACACGCGCCCGGCCCTCCTGCCGGGACTGGTAGGCGCCCTCTGCCACAACACCGGGGAAAAGTATCCCCAGCGATTGTTCGAATTGGGCGAAGTGGTGGCCGGAGATCCGTCGGATGAGGTAGGAGCCAGGACTGAGACCCATATCGCGCTGGTCGATGCTGGAGATGGGTCGGGGTTTGCCAGGGCCGCGGCCATCGCTGAACGCCTTGCCCGTGTCGTGGGCATTGTTCCAACGAGGGAACCAGGGGAGGCTGTCGGCGCAATACCTGGCCGCGTGGCGTCCCTCAAGTTCGCGGGAGAGGAATTCGCCATCCTGGGCGAAGTTCACCCAAGCGTCCTTGCTGAGATGAAGATACAGGAGCCCGTGAGCTGGGTGGAAGTGGACCTTACCCTACTGTGGAAACTCAAGGGAGCCTGAGTTAGGACTCGAGGTCTGTCGGGCTATCTCTTCCAGCAGGGACTCGAACGTCTCCTCCCCAGGAATGATATTGGCAACGATGCCATTGCTCTTGAGTGTCAGGGCGGTAGGGCTCCCCAATGCCGCCACTCTCGACCTCTTCATCTGAGAAAGAACCTTTTCCTTCAGGCCCATGGATTCCGCGATCGCAAGGAAATTCTTCACGGTCATCGAACTGGTAAAGCAGAACACATCAACACCACCCTCAGACGCGCGTTTCACGAGCTGCTCTGCCTTGCTCCTGTCGGTGGGCATGGTCATCTCATAGATCGGGAGTTCGACCACCTTCGCTCCCAATCGGGCAAGCCCGGGCACAAGGACGCTCGACCCATGTGCGCTCCGGATTATGGCAATGCTCTTCCCGGTCGGACGCAGCTTGGAGAACAGCGTGATCAGCCCTGCGGAGCTGTATCGCTCCGGCACGCGGCTTACCTTCACTCCTGCCCTCTCTAGCGCTTGCTTCGTCTTGGGCCCTATGGCCACAACGTGGCTCTGCGAGAGCATTCGCTGCAAGCTGGCGGTGTCGGCCATTTCCTCGGCGTAGCCAAAGGCATGCGATACCCCATTGGCGCTGGTGAAGACCACGTAGTCCCAAGCATTCGGTGTGGGCGAGGACACCAGCCTCTCGAACTCCGGACTCTTGATCGCCCTGAGCTCTACCATCGGGGCGGCGATCACAGTGAACCCTCTTTCCTGAGCCTTGTTCACGGATTCCGCGAGCGAGGATATTGGCCTCATCAAAGCGATCGTGGTCAATGTCTCACCTTCAGGCGTTCCCTGAAACGCACTACGTCCCCGATGACTATGATGATCGGTGGCTTGACTCTTGCTCTCGAGACCTTGCGGGCTATGTCCCCCAAGGTTCCAACTATGGTGACCTGGTCCGGATGGGTCCCTTTCTCGATCACTGCGACTGGTGTAGTGGCCGGTTTCCCTCCACGCACCAGCTCCTCGGCGATAGTCGCGAGGTTCTTCGCACCCATGAGAACTACTATGGTCGACTTGAGCCTGGCCAGCTTCTCCCAGTCCACCCTCTCACCCTTGTCCGATGGGGATTCGTGTCCAGTCACGATGGTCAGCGTAGAGACGATGTCCCTGTGCGTGACCGGTATTCCCGCGACCGCAGGCACAGCTGTAGCAGAGGTCACGCCCGGGATCACCTCGAATGGTATGCCGTGCTCCGCGAGGAATGCTGCCTCCTCGGCACCTCTCCCAAACAGGAAAGGGTCTCCGCCCTTCAGGCGCACCACGACCTTGCCCGAGACAGCGCACTCCGCCATCAGCTCGTTGATCTGAGACTGCTCGAGCCGATGATGTTCCCCCGACTTCCCTGCGTCTACCTTCCTCGCTTTCCTTGGCATCATGGAGAGGATTCCCTTCCCCACCAGCCGGTCGTAGACCACGACATCGGCCTTGCTCAACGCTTCGCTCCCGCGGAGAGTCATGAGGCCTGGCGCGCCAGGGCCGGCCCCAACAATGTAGACCCTACCGGTCGACCTGCTTACTCTCCGTTGTTTCGACAAGGCTCCTGCCTCCGAGCTTGCAAAGTTTTTCCGCAAAACGCTTTGCGCCCCGCTTCGCGTTGGAGCGCGCGATCTCTACATTCATCTTCACACACTTCCGGCCGTCAAGGGAAAGGACCATCGCCCTGACGGAGACCCTGTTCCCTCTCAGCGATGCGTGGATCCCAACAGGAGCGGTGCACCCCGCCCCAAGAACCTGCATCACCAGACGCTCCACCTCCACTTCGACCCGGGTGGGCTCGTGGTTCAGCAGATGGAGCTGGCTGGACTCCTTCGATCCCTCGCGAGATACCACCGCGATCGCACCCTGCCCTGGAGCCGGGACAAAATCTGTGATCGGAAGCGTGAAACCGGCCGGTTCGACAACGAGTCGGTCGAGACCTGCCTTTGCCACGACCGCGGCCTCGATTTCCCTCGCAGCGACCTTGCCAATGCGGGTGGGGACATTGCCTCTCAGGGGAACGACCGAGACGTCCGGTCGCAACCTCAAGATCTGGGCTCTTCGCCTCAAACTCGACGTTCCGACCCTTGAGCCGGGCGGAAGGTCCGGCAGAGGAACTGGGGAGACGAGAAAATCACTGGGGTCGCCTCTGGGCAGCACCGCAACCAGCTCGATGCCATCACTGAGCCGCGTGGGGATGTCCTTCAGGCTATGGACCGCGAAATCGATCACTCCCTTGGTGAGAAGCTCATCTATGTCGCTGACGAACGCCCCCACCTCCCCCAGCTCTCCAATTTGCTTTCTGGAAAACCTATCTCCCGATGTCATCACGAGACGTCTCTTGACGACCGTCTCGGGATACAGTGCCGAAAGCGCCTCTATCACGAGCTGGGTCTGGGCCAGGGCCAACTCACTCGATCTGGTTCCGCAGATCATCCTGTGACCGCCCCCTTCAGCGCATTCTCGTAGGCATCTATCGTGAGACGCACATCCTTGTCCGTGTGGGCCATGGAGAGGAAGTTGGTCTCGAACTGGCTCGATGGCACGTATATGTTGCCCGCGAGCAGGCAGTCGAACATCTTCGCGAATCTCCTAGTGTTCGAGGTTTGAACGTCCGCCAGGTTCCTGATCCTTGCCTTGGTGAAAAAGACCTGGAACATGGAGCCGACACCACTGACTTGACAATCGAGGGATGAGCTGGACACAACTTCCTCCAGGCCTTCCCGGAGCTTGCCAGACATCCTTTCCAACTGGCCATATCCTCGCCGCTCCAGTTCCCGCACGGTCTCAAGTCCGGCAGTGACGCTGATCGGATTGCCGCTAAAGGTACCGGCCTGGTACACCCCGCCCATTGGAGCAAGGTTCTCCATCATGTCCTTCCTTCCTGCGAGGACTCCCATGGGGTATCCTCCACCCACTATCTTCCCCAGGGTGAAAAGATCGGGTCTTATCCCGAACATCTCCTGGGCTCCCCCGAGACCGAGCCTGAAACCCGTGATCACTTCGTCCAGTATGAGGAGAACGTCCCTCTCTTCGGTCAATTCCCTCAACTCGCCCAGATAGTCATCCTCCGGAGCTACAGGGCCGATGTTTCCGAGCACCGGCTCCAGGATCATTGCGGCCACATCCTCCTTGGCCTCGTCGATTGCCGTCCTCACCGCACCAATATCGTTGAATGGCACGACTACCGTGTGCTTGGCCGTGTCGTCGAGCACACCGAGGGAACCTGGGCGGCCGGAAGCCACCGCGCCGGACCCGGCCTTGACAAGCATGGAGTCGTGCGCACCGTGGAAGCCTCCATCCACCTTGATTATCTTCTTTCTCTTGGTGAATCCCCTGGCGAGCCTGATGGCGTGCATCGTGGCCTCTGTTCCCGTGCTCACGAACCTCATCATCTCTGCCGCAGGATAGTGCTCGCGGATCTTCTCTCCCAGCAAGACCTCCTTCTCGGTAGGGGCCCCGAACAGACTTCCATCCTCGACCGCCCGTTTTACTGCCCTTACTACGGGTGCCGGCGCATGGCCAAGAATCAGAGGACCGAACGCCATGCAGTAGTCGACGTACTCCTTGCCGTCTACGTCAACGATCCTGGACCCTTTTCCTGATCTCACGAACCTTGGATATGGCGGGTATGCCCTCACCGGGCTAGATACTCCCCCGGGCATCAGGCGCTTGGCCCTGCTGAAAAGGTCCTTCGATCTGGACAACTCATCACCTGGTCTTGGTCTCTCGCGCCGCCTCGGCGAAGTCGAGCGCGCCATAACTGACTATGATGTCGGCCCCGGCCCTCCTGATCGCCAGCAAGGTCTCTCCCAGCACCTTGGTGTAATCGAGCCAACCCTTGGATGCGGCTGCTTTCAACATGGAATACTCTCCGCTCACGCTGTAGGCTGCGATCGGCACTGGGAATCTTCTCCTTGCTTCTCTTATGACATCCAGACAGGGCAGCGCAGGTTTCACCATCACGATGTCAGCCCCCTCAGCAATGTCGAGCTCGATCTCCCTCATCGCCTCGCGAAGGTTGCCACCATCCATCTGGTGCGATCTCCTGTCCCCGAACGCCGGATATGAGTGGGCAGCCTCCCTGAAGGGCCCATAGAAGGATGATGCGAACTTGGCGCTGTAAGACATGATCGGGGTGTGCTCGTACCCCTCCTTGTCAAGCGCCCCCCTTATCGCGGTCACCATGCCATCCATCATCCCGCTTGGCGCGACCATGTCGGCACCCGCCTCGGCTTGAGCCAGAGCGGTCTTGCCATAGAGCTCTAGGGTCCTGTCGTTGTCTATCGTGCGCCCTCTAATCACCCCGCAGTGACCATGGCTTGTATATTCGCACAAGCAGAGGTCGGCGACGAGAGTGAGGTCACTCTCCTCTTTCAGGATGCGAAGAGCTCGCTCCACGATGCCGTCCTTGGCATATGCCTGGCTCCCCAATGCGTCCTTGTGCTTCGGTATGCCGAAAAGCATCACCGCAGGCACGCCAAGCGACTCGATCCTCCTGGCCGCTCTCGCCAGGTCCCTTAGCGATAGCCGGCTAATGCCAGGCATGGATGCTATCTTCTTCGGAGCCGAGATCCCTTCGTCGACAAACAGCGGATAGACCAGGTCTCCAGGAGAGACCTCGGCCTCCCTCACCATCTCCCTCAGTTTGGAATTGTTCCGAAGCCTTCGAAGCCGGGTTTTTGGGAACATCTCACACCTTCCTCGTCCTGAAAAGCTTCTCCGCGGCCTCCAACAGCTCCTTGTCACCCGACTTGGAAGCCTGCTTGAGGGCATGGGTTGGCGGCTCGAGCACCTTCTTCGTAACGACAAGGAGAAGATCGTGAACGACCTTCTTCTGGCCATCGCTGAGAGGGCCCAACTTCTTGATCGCCTTCGCGAACTCTTCCTCTCTGATCTCCGTCGCACGAGTGTGCAGTCGTCGGATGGCCTCCTCTGAGCCACCCTTCTCTTTCAATCGGTGGTCCATGAGATGCAGTTCCTTCTCGATTATCCTCTCCGCCCTCTTGACCTCTCTCTTCCTGTACGCGGTGTTCTTCTCCGTGATTTTTCTCAATCCATCCATATCGTGGACCTTCACATTGGGCAGTTCCTGTATGTCTTCAGCCACGTTCCTCGGATTACTTATGTCTATGATGATCAATGGCCGTTGCGGGCCGCCCGGACCGAAGGCTGCGACCAGGTCCTTCTTGCCCAGAATCGTGTGCGGAGCCGATGTTCCACAGATGACAACATCGCTCTTCCAGAGGCATCCTGGAAGCCTATCGAAATGCACTGCCTCGCCCCCGAGTTCTCCGGCCAACCCAACCGCGGAGTCGTACGTCCTGTTCGCCACGAAGATGGCCTTCAGGCCCTGCCTAGCAAGTGCCTTTCCGACCAGTTGGGATATCTTTCCAGCGCCAATGACAAGAATCGTCCTACCCTCGAGCGAACCAAGTAGCCTCTGGGCCAGGCCCACGGCTGCGGAACCTATCGAGACCGCCCCCCTGTTGATCCCTGTTTCGCTCCTGACCTTCTTACCGATGCTTATGGCCTTCCTGAAGACCTCTCCCAGGGTCTTTCCGATGGTCCCCTCCTTCAGGGCAAAGGCATAGGCATCCTTCACCTGAGTGAGCACTTGGCTCTCCCCCACGATCATGCTATCTAGACCGCTGGCCACATTGGCCAGATGCTTCACGGAATCCATGCAGGAAAGGAACCGGACATGGTCCGGAGTGGCATCCTTCACGGACCCGACGAGCAGCGCGCCAAGGGTAGCCTTGGTTCCCTCCGGGTCATCGGTCGTAAGATAGACCTCTACACGATTGCAGGTCTTGAGAAGAGCGCACTCCTTGACCGAATCCAGGGAGCTCGCAGCGCTCAGGAGTGACCCGGCCTCCCTGGCGGTGTAAAGCGAGAGACGCTTCGTGTCAACCCACTTGTGAGTGACGTGAGCGCTGAGTATTTCTTCCACGTTACACCCCCATGTGCTTCTTGATCGCGCGCCGTGCGCCTGCCATGTTCCCTGACTTCAGTAGATCCCAGACATTACTGTCGCCGAGAATCCTGGTCAGTATTGCACGCCTGGCTGCCTGGGATCTCACACGCTTCTTCAGCTCAGACCTTGCTTCAGATTGAAGGACCGCCATCGCACCCCACTCCGGACCTATCTTCCTCTCGATCTCCTTGCGAGCCATCTTAGATAGACCGGGGCTTGCTCCCCGGGTACTGATCCAGATATTGATCGGTCCTCTGGAGATGCTGGCGGCCATGTACACCTCAGAATCGGGATCATCCACCGAGTTGCAAATGACACCTGCTCGCCGGCAAGCCTCTGAAAGGCTGGCGTTCAGTGTCCTATCATCGGTAGCTGCGATGACCAGGAAGGCCTTAGAGTGGAACCGAGGGTCTTCGAAGGATTTCATCCTTATTCGTTCCACCGGAAGGGCTCTGAAACCTGTCGCAAAGACCTTGCTGGCCACCACGACCTTGGCTCCTGCCCGGCAGAAGATCTTGGCCTTCCGCAGGGCAACGTTCCCTCCACCCACTATCAGGACGTCCTTGCCCTTGAAATCGATGAGCAAGGGGACAAGCGTTGACCTCAGACCTCGCCCCCGCCCTCTTGTGCGTCCTCTGCAGCCCTACCGGTGTGAAAACCGCGACCAGCGGGGGTCAACTCTTGCAGAGGATGGATGGGTCGGGCATCCCCCAGCTCCAAATGCGTGCAACTGCATGAAATTGACATTCTTCACTCGTGGGGCCCTCGTGTCCGTTAAGAGTGACTGAGACTATATATGTCCTTTATACTCTGTTGCAGGTGGTGATTTGTGAGCGACACGCCAGCGTACGTCACGGTCAAGGAATCGAACGGTTCTGAAGCGAAGGTAGCCATCGATGAGGATGGCTACATAAAGAACCTGAGCGAGTGGACTGAGGGATTTGCCTATGCGGTGGCCAAGGATGAAGGGGTCGACCCCGTCACCGAGGAGCACATGAAGGTCGTGAGATACCTGAGAAAGTACTACGTGGAGTTCGAAACCTGCCCGCCTATCTCCAAGGTTCTGAGAGACAATGGACTCACCGTTAGGAAACTCTATGAGCTCTTTCCAACTGGTCCGGCCAAGGGTGCTTGCAGGATGGCAGGAGCCCCGAAGCCGACGGGGTGCGTGTGACAACGAAATACGCCATCTGCCCTAACTGCGGTTTTGGCATCGACGTCTTTACCGAGGCGGACCTCAAGAACCTGGTCAGGGAAAAGAGGCTCAAGTACCTCATCACGAGGGATCAGACATGTCCCAATTGCATCATGACATTCTCCAAGTGCGAGGAGATAACGGCCGATGAGAGCGCGGTTCCGATCGTGAGGGCGACCATACAGGATAGCGACAAGGCGCGAGTCCGCGAATTCGCCAAGGAAAGGCAGTACGTGGTGGTGACAGACTACACCCTTTCTAAGTTCAAGGAGGAAGTGAAGTGACTGACGAGAAGGCTCCTGACAAGAACTCAGCCGAACAGGCCGAACGCGGGGCGAAGATACTGGAGGAGCTTGAGAAGGGCGGATGGCCCAGCTACGTCAAGGAGACAAAGAAGACGAGATACCCCCTGAAGGCCTACGGAATTTCCCTGAGCATGCGCCGCAACCTCTGGGGTGTTGGAGGCTACGTCTCTGTCCCGGGTATCCCAACTGGCATCCTCATGCGAATCACGACGAGGCCAGACATCGGTGAGAGCGCCAACCTCCTTAGGATCTACATCCCATCGGGCTACTTTCTGCCGCCCAAACTCCTGAACCTGCTGGCCGACTGCGCCGACAAGTACGGAGTGGGCATGGTCCATGCGTTAACGACCAGTTCGAACATCGAGATACCGGGGGTGCCAAAGGATCGGCTGCTGGACCTGGTGAAGGAACTGAAGAACGGAGGCATGGACGTGGGTTCCACAGGGGACTCATTCCGAAACACGACTGCGTGTGTCGGTCCGGCCCTTTGCGAGTTCGCAAATTATGATTCCCTGAAGGTCAGGGACGACTTCTATGACAAGTTCATGGATTATGCAAAGTATCCCACCTTCCCGCACAAGATGAAGGTCAAGCTCTCTGCGTGTCCTCTCGATTGCACAAGGTCCTCTCAGAAGGCGGACATAGCGGTCATAGGATCGTGGGAAGGAGCCCCCGAGGTGGACTCGAAGGATGTCGAGCGGCTTGCAAGCAAGGAGGGCGATGTCTTGGCGAAGATATCTGAGACCTGCCCGACCAAGGCGATCCGCATCAAAGGAAGTTCGCTGGATATCGTGAGCGAGGACTGCGTGCAGTGCATGGAATGCATCAAGGCGTTCCCAGGTACGCTGCTTCCAGGCCGGAAGAAGAAGTTCAAGATCCTGGTGGGCGGAAAGCTGCGTGGGAAGAAGGGCCCCCTGACCGCAAAGACCTTCACTTACCTGGACACCGAGGAGCAGGTGTTCGCTTGCATTGATAAGATCATCACCGTTTACACCGACAACGCCGCAAGGAAGGAGAGGCTGGGCGACCTGATTTCCAGGATAGGGATGAAGGATTTCCTGGAGCTCATGAACGAGAAGGCCGATCCCAAGCAAGTGAAGGAGCTCAGGACCAACGTCTTCTACCAGATAACTGACGAGGCGAGGGAGGTCCTGGTGAAGGATCTCAAGGACCGGATGGGAGGTAAGTCTGATGGCTGAAGCCAGGGATGGTCCACCGCGACCGTATACCAATTACGTCCCTGAGTTCATTTCGAGCAAGGTCGGGACCTGGAAGAGGCACGTCGTCCATCCTGATGGGATCATCGAGCACGAGACCGTCAAGGGGGAGAAGGTCTACTCGATAAGATTCAGCTCTACCAGCAACGCCCGGTACCACTCGGACACAATCAGGAAGCTGGCACACATCTCCGAGAGCCATGGTGCCGTGCTCAGGTTCACAAACGCGAGCAACATGGAATTCGTTGCCGATTCGCTGGAGAAGGTCAACAAGATCAAGGAGGAGATGAGGCTCCTCGGTTTCATCTCTGGGGGGTGGGGCAAGAGACTGTGGAACATCACGAGTTGCGCAGGCTTCTTCCATTGCCCGTTGGCTGGGACCGACTCGCCATCCATCTCCAAGTCCATAGGGGACTCGTTGCTTCCCTATTTCCAAAAGGAATCGCTGCCAGCTAAACTCGCCATAGCCGTCTCGGGGTGCCCTGCGTGTTGCTCTGGCGGCTTCACTGCGGATATCAGCGTGGTAGGACTCCACACCGAGATCCCGGTGGTCACTGAGGAACTCAAAGCTTGCGACCTCATGGGAACGTTGCTCTCCTGTCCCACTGGGGCGATCCAGTTCTCTGCCCTTCCCGATGGCAAGAAGACCCTGGTGATCAGGGATCCGCTTTGCATAGGGTGCGGCATCTGCGTGGGCGTGTGCAGAGGGCTGGTCTTCAGGACCCCGGAGAAGACGGACGGCCATGCCATCATAGTGGGTGGAAAGGCTTCCTCTACCCAGAACGGCACGGCCATTGGCAGGGTTGTAGTCCCGTATCTGTCCAACGACCCACCGAGGTACGATCTCACTGTGCGGATCATCAACCGGATAATAGACACCTGGAGAAAGGATGCCAGGGATGGAGAGCGCATCGGTACCTGGATTGGCCGAATAGGGTGGGCAAGATTCTTCCAGAGGACCGGGCTACCGTACTGCAAGGAGAACATGGACAGCTTCGATATGAGGGCACTTACTACGCTGAAGGAAGGTGGGCGGAACTAGCAGCATGCTGTCGCTGGTTGATTACTCCCTGATCTCGTACTTCTATCTTGGCCTCGGCGTCTTCCTGATCGGGTCGGCTTACCTGATCGCGAAGATGGTCTTCATGCCAAGGGGAAAGACCGACACTTACCTCGGATTTCCCTACCTGCATACCTATCCAGAGAACACGACCTTCGCGGGAATGCTGAAGAACCTCGCGAAGAGGGTTCTCACATTCTCCTCACTGAAGTACGAGAGGAACCTGAGGATCGCATCTCTCACCTTCCACTGGTCGCTAGCTGTGGCCATCGTCGCCCACCTGAACTTCATCTACGAGCCAACCCTGGTGTCCTACGGAGTTCCCGCCAACACGCTCTTCTTCATCTCATTCTTGGCTGGGCTCGCACTGGGCATCCTCATACTGGCCTCAGGGATCTACCTTCTGGTCCGAAGGATAAGCGACCCGTACCTACGATCGTTCAGCTTGATGGCGGACTATTTCGTCCTCGCGCTCATCATGGCCATCGCGACTGTAGGAACGTTGATCAGGTTCTACGTCTCAGACAGCTATCTCTACTCGTCCGTAGGTGCATTCATCACCGGCCTGTTCAACGCTAACTGGACCGCGGTCCCATCCTGCCCCTACGACCTGATATTGGTCCACATCGTCCTGATCTCGACTCTGCTAATCTACTTCCCGTTCAGCAGGCTTGTGCACTCGTTCGCGTTCTTTACAAGCCCAACGCTCACAACCGTTTTCAAGCGAGAATAACATGGTCCTAACACAAGAAGAAAGGAAGGCAATCATCCTCGAAAGCCCCAGCGGGAAGGGGGAGGAGTGGCTGAAGGCCAATCCGCTGTACGAGGGTGCTCGCAACTTCAAGATGAGGGATGCCAAGGAGGAGACGCTCCTCCAAGCCCACTCAGAGAATAGGGGAGGTGCCGAGGAGTTCCTCACAGGCCTCAAGGAGCTCTCCGGAAGGAGCAGGGCCTTCCGGACCTTCATGGAGATCTGCAATCATTGCGGTGTCTGCGTGGACAAGTGCAACATGTGGGTCTCTACCGGAGACGTGAACAACTCACCGGTAGGTCGGGCTGAGCTCGTGCGCAGGATATACAGGAAGGGTAACAGTGCCCGGCCAGAGGACGTGGACCTGGCGAAGATCTACACGTATTACTACCAATGCACGGAATGCCGGAGGTGCAGTGTGTTCTGTCCCTTTGGCATTGACCAGTCCGAGATCACGCGAAACGTAAGAGAGGTGATGACCGAGATCGGGAAGCAGCCCGACTACGTGGTCAGCACCATGGCCCAGGTCTACAGGGTGGGAAACAACCTTGGCCTCAACCCGAAGGCCACCGGTTCTGCGGTCGATTTCGTGAAAGAGGTGCTCAAGGATGAAACTGGAAAGGACATACCCATCCCCATGAACAAGAGCAAGGCGGACATGCTCCTCGTACCCTCCTCAGCTGACCTCTTCGTCAACATCGAGACCTTCAAGGGATACGCGAAGTATCTCTGGGCGACGAAACGGGATTACACCATCTCAACGGACGCTACCGAGGCGGCCAACTTCGGTCTGTTCGCCTCCGAGAGGCACTTGAGGAATTTCGGGGACATCGTTGTAAAGGATGCAGTGAAGAGGGGCGTCAAGACTGTAGTATGGGGTGAATGTGGACATGGCTGGCGAACGGCGAACAACTACGTGAGATACGAGCTGGCCAAGCGCGGTATAGAGCTACTGCACGTACACCAGATGGTCGCAAAGTCGCTCGAAAGGGGCGAGCTTCGCGTGGACAAGAGCCGTAACGATCACCTGTACAATTACCACGATCCATGCAATTACGCCAGAGGCGGCAACCTCGTCAATGAGCCCAGGCAGATCTTGAAGGGTGTCGTCAAAGAGGTCGTGACGTCAGCGCATGAAAAGGAGGAGACATACTGCTGCGGTGCCGGAGGAGGTCTCCTTGCCGATGAAAAACAGTGGCACGAGTACCGATGTTGGGCGGGATGGCCAGCAGTCCATTGCGCCTGGAAGACCGGGGCAGACGTTCTGGTCTCGCCCTGCGCTATCGACAAGGCCCAGTTTCCCCAGGTGATCAAATATCACAAGGTCGGAATGGAAATGGTGGGCATAATGGACTTGGTGGGCAACGCGATGGAACTCTGACGCGGTGCGCGGCTCCTGACCAGAAGCTCACGCGGCATCTTGTTTCCTTTGGGTTCGTGTGAGCAGCTCTTCGGCGCTCTTCAGGCTGTCAACGAGGGCCTTGGTGTCAGAAGGCCGATTGTACAGGGCGTAACTTGCCCTTATAACTGAACCGAGACCATACCGCTTCATCACGAGCTGGGTGCACAGCGACCCGGAACGAATTGCGACCCCGTCCGCGTCGAGCAAGCACGAGATATCGTGGGGATGCATCTTCCCCATCGAGAACGTGACCATCCCGACGTGCCCCTTCTCTGGGGGAGGTCCGAGCAGCTGGATCGTTCCCTCGAACGTCTGGCTCAGCTGCTTCCAAGCATCGGAGACCATCTTCTTGTCGTGAGAGGCTATCTCGTCCATCCCCAATCCATTGACATAATCGATCGCGCTCCCAAGGGTAACTGCTCCCGCAACATTGGGAGTTCCGGCCTCGAACTTGAATGGAGGCTCCTTGTAGGTAACATCATCCTTGCCCACCACCATGATCATCTCTCCGCCGCCCATGAACGGGTCCATCTTCTTGAGAAGCTCCTTCCGCCCCCAGAGCACACCAATGCCCATCGGGCCGAAGGTCTTGTGGCCGGAGAAGGCAAGGAAGTCTACCCCCAGCTTCTCCACATCTATAGGCATGTGCGGGACAGACTGGGCCGCATCCAGCACTACCAAGCTCCCGGCATCTTTCGCACGTTGGGCGATCTCAGAAACTGGATTCACGGTGCCGAGCACGCTGGAGACATGTGCAAGTGTGGTGACCTTCGTTCCCTTGGTGAGAAGACGGTCCATATCCTTGCGTTCGAGTTCCCCGTCGTCAGTCAACCCCATGAAATCAAGGGCCATGCCGTGGTACTTCCTGAGAAAATGCCATGGGACGATATTGGAGTGATGCTCCATTTCTGTACTAACGATCCTGTCCCCCTTTTTCAGGTAGCAGTGAGATAGGGAACTGGCTACGAGATTGATTGCTTCTGTAGTCCCCCTCACGAAGACTATCTCCTCGGGGTCCTTTGCGTGCAGGAACCTCGCAACCTTCTCCCTGGCGCGTTCGTACGCTTCCGTCGCTTCTTCCGAGAGGGCATAGACACCTCGGTGGACGTTGGCATTGATATTGCGATAGAACTCCGATTGAGCATCTATGACCGAACGAGGTTTCTGGGTCGTAGCTGCGGAGTCGAGGTAGATGAGTGGCTTCCCGTTGAACGTTCGCTCAAGCAATGGAAAATCCTGTCGGCAGCTTTCGATGCCCATTGTGATGAAGCGTAGGCCAAACGAGCTTATGTCTTTTGAGATGCGGATGAGCGTCCGCCGGGTCGGGCTGCAGTTATTAGGATTTTGGCACATGACATGTTAGGGGTAATGATCATGGAGAGGTCGCAGGTTCCGCGCTCGAACGCCGGTGGTCAAATGGAGGTTACTACTCTGGGTGGAGGATGCTTCTGGTGCATGGAGGCGGTATTCTCAGAGCTGAAAGGGGTCAGCCAGGTCCTGCCGGGGTACGCGGGGGGCAATGTGCGAAACCCATCCTACGAGCAGGTCTGCACCGACAAGACGGGGCACGCAGAAGTGGTCCAGGTGACCTTTGACCCGGATGTCATCTCCTTCGAAAACCTCCTGAAGATATTCTTCACGGTTCACGACCCTACCACGTTGAATCGCCAGGGCGAAGACGTCGGTACTCAATACCGGTCGGTGATCTTCTATCACTCGCCCAAGCAACTAGCGGTGATCGAACAGGTTCTGAGGGAGCTGCGGGATGCAAAGCTGTGGAGAGGCAAGATCGTGACGCAGGTTGTGCCCTTCGACGTGTTCTATCCCGCCGAGGAGTATCACCGAGACTACTTCCGGAGGAACCCGGGCAAGAGCTACTGCCAGATAGTCATTGAGCCCAAAGTGCTGAAGTTCAGACAGCACTTTGAGCAAATGCTGAAATCCGGTTAGGCGCATCCTCACCGCGTCTGCCAAAGAGCCATCGGGGCGACCAGATGGATAGCCCCGAGGGCCGGCTCCGTGAGGCTGGACCGGGTTTCTATACTCCCGAGAGCGCCTCTCTGAGGTCCGATATGAGGTCTGACGGATCCTCGATGCCCAGCGATAGTCGCACCATGCCGTCCACGATACCGCGACTGGCCCTTTCCTCAGGAGAAAGCTGGTGGTGTGATGTTTCCAACGGCAAGCAGACCAGGCTGCCAACGCTTCCCAGGCTCGTGGCCGAATGGAAGTACTTCAGCCGATGCATGAGCTTGTGGGCGGCCTTCAGTCCACCCTTCAGCTCGATGGTGACCATACCCCCTCTTCCCTGCATCTGGCGCCCGACGATCTTCTCTTCTTCGCGAGAGTATCTGCCGGGATAGTGTATCCGGTCGATCTTGGGATGACCGTCCAGGTCGTCTGACACTGCTCGCCCGTTCTCATTGTGGCGTTTCATGCGCACGCCGAGCGTCTTCAGTCCTCTAGAGAGCAGGAAGGCACCCATGGGATCAAGGACCCCCCCCAGGCACGCGGCTATGTTGTCCACGTCCACGAAGTGCTTCTCTGACCCGACCAGAACCCCGGCGACCAGGTCACTGTGCCCGGAAAGGTACTTTGTGGCTGAATGAGCAACCAGGTTCGCTCCCAGGGAGATCGGATTCTGGTTCACTGGGGTTGCGAAGGTGTTGTCGACCACGAGAATGGCCCCCACACTCTTCGCAGCTTTGGACCATAATGCAATGTCATGCACTCTGAGCGTCGGGTTGGTGGGAGTTTCCATGTACAGGACCTTGGTTCGCTCTCCGACCATTTCCATAATGTTGGAGGATTCCCCGGCTGGGACCCACTTCACGTGCACCCCCCAGTGGGGAAGATAGTCACGCATCAGCGCAATGGAACTGCCATAGAGCTCGTCCAGGGCAACGATCTCGTCGCCTCCCCTGAGGAGCGAGAGCAAGCCAGTGGATATCGCGGCCATCCCGGAGGAGAAGACGCGTCCCCTTTCCGCCCCCTCCAGCATGGCGACACCCTGCGCGGCTAACGTCAGGGTAGGGTTTCCCAAGCGGGTATAGAGGTGAACGACTCCCTGCTCCCTGGCCTCCGAGTATTCCTCGGGATAGTTGAAGGTGGAAGTTTGGTAAATCGGTGGTATGACTGCCCCTGCGTTATAGTCCGGAGCGTCGGAGGTATGTACGGTCAGCGTGTCCAGACTCTTTGGCTTAACTTTCCCCTTAGAGATATTGCTGTGTTTAGACATCTTTAGACCCCTGTAAGCGAGTCGCTTCTGGAGACCGGCCAAGCGCACGGACTCGCTCCTCTCCGTGCAACTCTTCCAGGACCTTGAGAACTGGCACGGGCACCAGGCCCTTCCAATCCTCACCTGCCAGCATCCTTCTTCGAATCTCGCTACCTTCAAGTGAACCCCTGTTGAAGAACGGCAATTCCGGAACCTCGTAGCCGGCTTCTTCGAACAATACCCTGGTCAATGGGTCATTAGAGTAGACCTGCTCGAAACGGGGGAGCAGCGACTCCACGTGAGAAACCCAGACCGCGTGAACATTGATGTCCGGGATGGGAATGACCCAGCACCGGCTGACCTTCTCGAAGAGCAGGGTCCGTGTGATCATGTCGAACCGCTCTCCGGCCGTGAATGGCTGCCTCGGAGTGTACGACTCCTGTGAGCTGCCTATCCCTATCAAAAGCTCCGAGGGCTGGAACGTTTTGAATATGTGCCGTATCAATTCCATATGCCCGTTATGGAACGGTTGGAATCTCCCGATGTATAGACCCCGCATCAGAGTTCTCCACCAACGACAGAGGCGAAAGGCATCAATATCCTCCCTTTCCCATAAATCCGCCGAACTGGCATCCTAATGTGGCCCCGTTTATAACATTTGTACGGAGAAGAAATCGCGAAGGCAGGAGTACCCGGTGTTACCGTACTTCCGACCCCCATTATATAGGAGGAAAGCTGTTTTCCCGTGTTGATGCTAGTGGCCTTGTCCTGTGTTCTGATGAGGCCTGATCACTGTGGAGGTAGTTGGTAATTGAAGATCGGATTCATCTTCGACAACCACCCTTCAGATGTAAGGTACAGCGTCACCCGCGTCTCGTCTCGGATCTGCTCCGCTCTGGCGAGATGGGGAGACGAGATCGTAGCATTCTATCCTGTCAGGAAGCCAACCCCTCCGTCAATGTGGGAAGGGATCAAGGTGGTCCCGGTCGTGTGCGATTGGCGCGCACGAAGCCCCCGCCTGGGGGCATTTGAGCTTCCATACCGGGTCGCCGGCCTCCTGGACTCGAGCTATGATGTCGTGATCTGCACGGCGGAACTTGGAGCGACCCCACTCTTCAACCGAGCACGAGAACTGGGAATGGTCTCGGTGGACTGGCTTCATGGGATAGTGTACTGGTTCCTCAGATTCTCGCAACGGACCGCTCTAAAGGACCTGGCAGGGCTTGCGGTGGAAAGGGTTGCGCTTCCCAGGATAGAGATGTTCAATGCCCGGAGGGCAGACCTGGTCGTCGCTTGCTCGAACAGGAATCGAGAGGACCTCATCAAGCACTACAAAGTCCCATCTTCAAGGATAGCCGTGCTGAGGAACGGATTCGACCCTGTGGCTCCTGGAACCGAGGAGGAGAGATCTCGTGCCCGTGAAGTCCTCAAGCTCGACCCGAACTGCCGGTACGCCTCTTTCGTCGGGGCAGCTGCCTATCGCAAGGGCATCGATGTCCTGCAGGAAGCCGTCCGGATGGCCCGCAAGCGGGGTCTACCTTGGAGGATCCTGAACGTGGGCAACAGGAAGGGGGATTCGGATGAAGAGATTGGATACGGCTACGTTGACGAGGAGATGAAGCGCCGGATCATGATCGCTTCCGACGCGTTCGTCTTTCCAACACGTTACGAGGGCTCACCATTGCCGATTCCCGAGGCGGCAGCCCTCGGTCTCCCCATAGTTGCCACGCCCGATGCATGCATTGACGTTGGGGTTCCCGGAAAGGATTACCTGCTGGTTCCGACCGGAAATCCAAGCGCGCTTGCCGACACCCTGGAACTCCTTTACCGCCATCCTGAGCAAGCGCGCGAGATAGCCGCAAGTGGCCACAAGACCTTCTCAACCTGGACCTGGGAGGACCAAGCGCGCGGCTTGCGCCAAGTGCTGAGGGATGCATTGGCAAACTCGCATGGCAAGAAGCAATCTGAGTGATGCTTCGACCTCTCGTGCGAGCTTCACTTCACTGTTCTTGGCCTGATGCGAGGGGGAGCGTCACCTCTCTCTGCCATTCGCTAGGCTCGTGTGAAGTTGTCGTCTAGAGCATGCCCCTGAGCGGGTCCGGTCCCTCAGCTTCCCCGGTCAATTGCGGCGGCGAGGGAGTTGTTGGTGACGGCGCCCTCCCTTCTGTAAAGGTCTGGCGCAGCGACCTGGATCTCTTCCTCTTGGTCACCATTGCGAACAGTATCACGCACACCACTATGGCCGCGCCGAGCATCAGCCAGTAATCGAGGTAGCTCGTGCCACTGGTGGTGCTCTTCTGCTGGAATGCCACGTTCACTGTCAGCGCGTGACCTGAGACCGTGACAGAGCCTGAACTGGTGGTTGACGAGTAACCAGAAGGCACGCTGACCGAGTAGTGGTATGTCCCATCAGGCATCGAGAATGTCACTGCGGTTGTAGTTGACAAGCTGGACTGGCCATTCAGAGTGACACCCCACTGCGTCCCTGGGCTGAGGTTGGATTCAAGGAAAGTGACGATGTACATGTCCTCAGCAAAGATCGCGGTCTCGTTGTCCGAGCCGGTCAGAGTAAAGTTCTGTGTGCTGTCCGACCCGCTGTAAGCTCCAGGGCCTGTTCCAACCCAGGTTTCGAACTGGTACCCGCTGGCTGCCGTTGCGACCAAGTCAACTACGCTGTTGGCGTAGTACCACCCACTGGCCGGACTTACGGTTCCACCCCCGCTCTGGCCAACACCAACGGTGAGAAGGAATTGCTCCGCGTAGGTCACCTGTATGGAGTTGCCATTGCCTGCTATTATGATGGACCCGGAGGGGGAACTTGACACGTACTGACTCCATACCCCAACCGAGATCGGAGTCTCTATGGAATAACCATACGTTCCGGCGGTCGTGACAAAACTGATCGAACCTGTGGTCGAGGTACTGAGCACACCGGCAAAGGTGACCGCCCACTGGGTGCCAAGGGGCAGGCCAACCTCGGTGAAGTACACTGTGTAGGTCTCTGCGGTAAAGAACGCGGTCTCGTTGTCCGAGCCGATCAGGGTGAGGCTATCCGGGTTGCTTGTCCCGGTGTAGTTCCCAGGCCCAGCACCGACCCAGTTCGAGAAAGTGGACCCGTTCGTTGCGGAGGCGGCAAGCTCGACCGTAGTGCCTGCACCGTACCACCCCGTGGCCGGACTTGCGGTTCCAGCGCCACTCGGGCTCACAGCTACGCTGAGCCAGAACTGCTCCGAGTAGGTTGCGGTCATGGAGATGACGCTACCTGTGACGGTGAACGATCCAGAGGCGGGGGTTGTGACGTACTGTTCCCATACCCCGGTCTTGATTGGGGTCTGTATTGAATACTGATACGTTCCGTTGGGTTCTGAGAACACCACCGAGGATGTGGCCGAGACCTCCGGCACACCGGCAACAGTGACTCCCCACTGAGTGCCAGAGGGTAGTCCGTTCTCATTGAAGGTCACTGTGTAGGTGGCCATATTGAAAACGGCGGTCTCGTTGTCCGAAGCGGTCAGAGTGAGGCTCGCGGGGTTGTCTGTCCCGCTATAGGCTCCGGGACCAGTCCCCACCCAGCTTGTGAAAGTGGATCCGCTTGCGGGTGTCGCATCAAGCCCAATGATGCTTCCAGCGTCATACCACCCAGTGCCCGGGCCCAGTGTCCCGCCGCTGCTGGGACTGGCGCTCATAGTGAGCAGGAACTGCTCGGTGTACGCCACTGGTTGATTCTGGGCGACCCCGCTCACGGTCACGACGCCCGATGACGGGGAGCCAGCGTATAGTGTCCAGCTACCGCTCGCGATCGGCGTTTCCACTGAATAGGAGTACGCGCCATTCGCCTCATTGAAAGTGATCGTGGACGTAGTTGACGACGTCATCATGCCATTCAGTGAGACGTACCAGGAGGTCCCGGTGGGGAGTCCTGTCTCAGTGAAACTGACTGGGTAGGAAGGTCCTTCCTGGGAGAAGACTATCGTTTGGCTTGCCGGCCCTGTGCTCAAGACAATCGAGCCCGATGACGGGGTTGCCACGTATCCCTGCACCTGACCAATTGTGAAGGGGAATGTCCCTAGAGGTTCGTAGAAGTAGATGTTGCTTGTCGAAGAACAGGTGACGGCCGTTGAAACGTCCGCGCACCAGTATGTTCCCCCGGGCAGGCCTACCTCGTTGAATGTGACCATGTTCAGGTTCGTCAGGTCAGGAACAAAGGGCACTGTTTGGTTGCCCAATGGATCGACTCCGACTGCCACGAGCGTCTTCGGGTCGATCGCAATGTTCGCGGGCCATCCACTGTACGGATTGTTCGTCGGAGCAAGGAACGTGTCGTTGGCGATGTCGAACGGCTGGAGGGTCCAGCCTCCTGGGTAATCGTAGTACTCCCAGATCAGGACCTCGTCAGCTCCTCCGTTGACCACTACGACACCCTCCGGGTCCCAGCCGGGGCTCGGCACGGTGAAGTTCTGGACAACCGGCGTGCTCGTGTCGCTGATCAGGCTGAAGTTGTTCGAATCATAGTTGACCGTGATGAAGTTGTTGGAGGCGGGGTCGTATACTATAGGACCGGGGTTGGCTACGCAAGTGATGTTCCTCATCCATTGCTGTGACGTTTCGTTGAAGAACATGACCTGGTTGTTGGGAGAGCCGGAGGTAACGGCCACAACATCGTGGGTTGGGTCTATGGCGATCTTGTAGGCGATTCCAACATTGGAAACCCCCAGAACCGTCCAGGTCGCGTAGTTGAAGAACACCAAGCTGCTGCCATTCGTGAATATGGCTATCTCTCTTAGGGTATCGAGAGCGATTGCCTGGGGGTCAATGACTCCAGGATACGACTTTACGACCTTCAGGGTAGTGGTGTTGAATACCGTAAGTCCATTGGCCTCCCCCCCTGCTACGAACCCAAGATCATGAATTGGGTCGATCGCGATCTTCGAGTACCAGCCGGATGGCACAGGCATGTAGCCGACCGGTTGCCAGGTGGATTCATTGATAACTGTCAGCGTGCTGTTGTTGGCTGAGATGTAGAACGCCCCGTTATCGGGGTCGAAAGCCACCCCATAGCCCGAGCCGGAGAAGGCCGGGCCCTCTGTGTAGTTCACCGACATGTACTGGGGAGTCAGAGATCCATGGGACACGTTGGAAAGAGGGGTTATCACTGACGCGCTGGCAGGGCGAGCGCATAGCGCCGACCATGCCGAGACCGCCATCAAGACCAGGACGCCCAGCACTAGGGCGTTCCCTAATAGTCTTATTCCCTTACTCCTTCCGTGGCTGATAGCTAATAGGCTTGGAGCTTGCCTCATGGTGGGGATTACGCATATACCGGTAATAAGGCACAGGGCAGAAAAGGGGTCTTTTTCTGCCCTGCTAGACAGGTAATAGCATGGAAGGGGACCGCGACCGGGCTATAGCGCTGACCTATAGTGAGGCCCGTGTCGTCTGGAGCATTCTCGCCGGTGGATTGGAGTCTGAAGAAGAGCGCATGCGGGGATCGGGCATCCCCAGGACGACGTATCGTGCTGCGAAACAACGCTTGTATTCCGAGAGATTGCTGGAGGACAGGTACCTGCCGAACCCCTCCGCCATAGGGATCCCTCGTATCTCGTTTTTGTTGTTGCGACCCACGGCCGAAAAGGTCCGTTCCGTGGCCGAGATCGTGTCCCAACTTCCCGGAGCGGTGGAAGTATGGTCCGGGATTCAGGTCGTTCTTGGAGTGATCTTTCACGATTCCGCGGATGCAAACAAGCAGTTCATGAAGACCGCGACTAAGGGAGAGCTCGGGAATCCATCTGCGGTCATCTCGGTGGACACCGAGTCCGCACAAGACTCAGCTCCCCAGGTCCCCGTGTACTTCGACTTTGAAGGAGCTTGGACGCACTTTTGCGGATTTCCCGCGTCCAAGAAGTACCCGCGTTTCTTCCCCGGTCCCACACAGGGGTCAGGCACGCGTGGAACCCCCCAGAAGAAGACACCTACTCAGATCGCAGAGCTCCTGACACGCCCCTTCTCGGCCGAAGAGGAATCGAGGCCTTCACATCTATGGGCCCCTGCTCGGTCCCCTGGTCACAGAAGAGGTGCCTGCGCCGGGGAGAGGTCGAGTGGAGGGTCTATCCCAACATGTCAAACCTGCACCTGCTCGAATACAGGGGATTGCGGATCCACGACGTGTTCTTCGTCTGCGGTAAGCCAAAGGACCCGGAGAAGCTTCAGGAGCTCTTCCATGACCTTGTGAATGCGGACGTCTGCAATGCCAAGCCATTCCTGCTCGCCGGTGACGATTCGTCCGTGCTCATGGCAGGTCTAGGAATTGACCTGGGAGCCGTGAAGGATGCACCGCCCGACATCATGCCTCGTGGCAACATCCTTCGGACCATGACCTCACACCTCACCGATATCGAAGTGTTCAGGGAACCGCTGGCCTCGCTCCGGACGCATGTTGCGCACCGTTACGACCGACTCGTCCGCGGGAGAGAAGAAGACGGGCACGCCGTACCAGCAAGCACCGACTAGCTATCTCTGTCGGAGAGTCGGCTCATAGGCTCGGCTCCAGAAGTTCTGCACAAGAACCGCGAGCGGCCGACCGAACTATTCCTTGGCCTCAGACCTGCTGGCCCATTGCCTCCGCATGTCAAGTCTGGCCATGCGGATATCCTGGGCCTTCCTCACGAACCACGTAAGCTCTGACAGGAGAAATCTGGGGGAGGCAAGACGACGTTGCCAGAACAGATGGTGGATCGATTCCTTTAGAAGGCTTCCCCAGCTCAGGGTGATCCCTGCGTGCTTCAATAGCAGGTACCACACGCTGGTAGACCGCAAGAGGAGCGTCTGGCTTGACCTGCTGCCCTGTCGAACCTCGTATGGATGCTCGACCGATACTTCCGGCGCTGCAATGAAGTGCCATCCCTTCAGGTGTGCCCGAAGAGCTGTGTCGTTCTCATCGCCGCCGAAGAAGAGGTTCGTATCGAATCCTCCAATGTCCCTCACCATTTCGGTGGACAGAAGGACACAGGCGCCATGATAGCCAAACGTCTCCCCGTTCCTATCAATTCCCTGTGGAAGCCCTTTCTGCAGTGGCCGAACATGGGGAGGCAGAGACCTGGGTGCGCCTGGTGCGCCCTTCCAGAGCAGTTGGGGAGTGACTCCACCGATCAGGTCCGGCTTGCCTATCGCCTTTCCGGCTGCCTCCGCTCGCTTGACCAACCCGGCTATGAGATCAGCTGGGAAACGACAATCGGGTGAGATCAAAAGGACCCATTTAGACCTGGTTTCCCGTGCGCCAATGTTCCAGGCCCCGGTCACGCCAAGATTCTCAGATTGGGGGAGGACCTTGATGGATGCCTTGAGAGGGTGATCCCTGATGAAATCCAATGAACTGTCAGTCGATGCATTGTCGACCACTATGACGTCGAGGTTCCTCCACGTCTGGGCCTCAAGGTCCTTCCACAGGGTGGGCAGATGTTGGCAGCTGTTGTGCGTGACCAACAGAACCGATACTGATGGCTCCAATTCTTCTCCCACCATCCTACGCCAACTTTGTCTCCTTAAGAATCTGTGCGGCCCTGTTGGAAAAGAGATGATCCTTCCGGATTTCCTCTCTGGCCAATTGTGCACGGTGTGAAAGCTCCTGCGGGTTGCTCTTCAGCTGCCCCACAAGCTCGCGCAGGACACGTATGCAGTCGCCAGGGTCTTCGCGGGCATAGTCGAATGTTCGCGCGAACAGGCCTGGGGACTGCTTGAGAAGTAGTTCCATGTCAGGGTTCGAATCGGTCACTGAGATGCACCCGGCAGCCATGCTCTCGAAGGGAAGAGCGTTTATCTCGTTGTTCTCGGACAGGTTGAGCGAGATCGAACAGTCCATCAGCATCCTGCCGTACTCCGCCGTCGTGAGAACGTTATCGCGAGTCTTGACCTGGAATCCTGCATCCTGGAGGGCCTTCAACCACTTGACTCTCTTTCCCGTCTTCCGCAACCCCATGAATCCAATGGTGTAGGGCCTTTCCGCAACAGGCTTCGGAGCTGGCCCAGTGAAATACACGTGCTCCGGGGCCCCGAGATAGATGACTCTCACAGTAGCTGAAGGGAACAGCTCCCTTATCGCTGGGACTTTGGACGGAGAGTTGACGAAGACGTACTCGAACCGGTCCCCCAGACGCTTGTAGTGTCTCCCGGAGTTCATGGGACCGTATGCCCAATAGGCGGTCTTTGTGGCAATATCCGACATGTCGAAGGGTTGATCGATGTGGTCGGTGACCAGCAAGAGGTCGAACTTGCCGATCTTGCTGCGGAGGACCTTACCCTCCTGTCGCAACTGATACGAGTTGTAGTAACGTCCCATAGGGATCTTCTTCGCCAGAATGTAGGACGGTCTCAGCCTGTTCACACAGACCGCTTGCAATTCGCACTCGAGCGATTCGAATCCACTGCTGATGTAGTAATCAGCGTCCACGTTTTCCATCGTTCTATAAAGGAGGACCTTGACCATGTGTCACACCAGGAACGACCCATCCACAGATTCAAGGCGCTTCAACAGAACCGGCACGTCAGTTACGCCTTAGCAGAGATGTCCAGCATATGTTGGTTGCGGTGCTGGGCCTAACGACAGTACACCTTCGCAGTGCTCCGCAGATATCTGGAACCAACAGAACCGGTGTTGGGGCACGTCATGACTCGGTTTTTGGCGGCTCGACACCGGGAGAGGGGGAGGGCGGAGTGACCTGAGTCTTCTTCCTACGTAGCAGGAGCAGAACTATGGCGATTGCTGCCACCACTACAACAATACCTACAACCACCAGATAGAATTCCATGGCTGGCATTCCCAGAATCGAGGTCCCGGTGTTGCCAGACCCGTTGCTCGTTGTGGTGAACTGAATGGATATGGAGACTGCCTTCCCGTTCACTATCACATTCCCTGATGACGGGGAAGCGGCGTAACCTGCTACCAAAACTACCGTGTATGGATACGTGTCGTTGAGTTCCGCGAATGTGATGATACTGCCGGTGGAAAAATGCTGCGCGCCACTCAATATTATTGACCAATCTGTCCCAGAGGGGAGACCCGTCTCAGTGAAGGTCACCGTAGAAGTGACCAAGCGGAACGTGACGGTCTCGGAGAGGGACGTACCCGATATGTCAAAGTTGGAGCTTGTCAGGGACGGCTCGTATTGCTTGTAGGCAGTCGCAATGGTGTACGAGTACGTTCCATTTGGAAGACTGATGCTCGCTGTGGTCGATGTAGACGGGACTGGCGATTGTCCCGTCACATTGAGATACCACTCCATGCCTGATTGGATGCCTGTCTCTGTAAACGTGACCGTGTACTTCACCAACGAGAAGTTGACCGTTTGACCTAGCGACACACCCGACACCTTGAAGCTGGAACTGGCAGGGGAGGGCGCATACTCCTTGTCAGAAGTCGCGATGGTATACGAGTAGGTCCCATTGGGAAGGTCGATGCTCGCTGTCGTGGTTATTGAGATGACTGGCGACTGCCCCGTAACGTTGAGATACCACATCGTGCCCGATGGGAGACCAACCTCGGTGAATGTGATCGCGTACGTCACTTGGGCGAACGCTACATCCACTGACAAGTTGTTCCCGTTCACCTTTGCCTGGCCACCATAGGTTGCCTCATAACCCGCTATCGGCACCACCGTGTAACTGTAGTTTCCATTCGGCTCCGTGAACGTGATGGTGCTTCCGGTCGAGCTATTCCCCGTTCCCCCCATGGTCACACTCCAATCCGTTCCAGTGGGGAGACCTGCCTCTGTGAATGTAACGGTGTACGTCTTGAGTGCGAACGTAGCATTTTCCAGCACGGCGCCGTTCATGATAACACTGGCAGGATTGTTGGTGCCCGAGTAGCTGCCAGAGCAGAGGTAGGGTGAGACAGGAAGGATGCAAATGCCGCTCCAGCTGCTGAAAACGTAGTTGTGGCTTGCTGGAACAGCAGTGATGTTGATAACCGCGCTTTCGCTCTCGTAAGTGATTCCTGGCGAGACTGTCCCACTGCCGCTTGGAAAGCCGGTCAGCATCAGAAGATACTGCGTGATGTAGGTGATAGGAATTGGAGCGGGTGATGAGCCGCTCACAGTCACGATACCCGATATCTCGGAGGCTATGTACTGAGTCAGTGGAGGAAGCCCAGTGATTGTCACTGCAGCCTGAATCGGAGAATCCACGACGTAGTTGTACGTACCGTTGGTCACGTTGAAGGCGATCGTGTTGCCTGTAGATGCCTGGTGTAGGATCTGGCTCCCTTCGGTCAGGTTGACGTACCAGGAGGTCCCGGCCGAGAGCCCAACCTCTGTGAAGGTCACGGGATAGATCACCTCGGACCATGAGATAGTCACCGAGGAACTCGTTCCGTTTACCGTAACATTGCCAATGTAGGCACTAGCGTGGTAGCCGGCGATCGGAGTGAGTGCCCAGGGGCATGTCCCGTTCGGCTCGGTGAACAAGACCGTGGGGGTCGTCGAACTGCGCGGCGTCCCTCCGAGCGTCACGGTCCAGTTCGTCCCAGTTGCAAGGCCGTGTTCTGTGAAGGCCACAGCGTACGTCACCAGTGTGAACGTCACGTTGCTTGAAAGCGACGCGCCCTTGACCGTGAAGGCCCCGCCCGGGGACGAGTACTCCCTGTTGCCCGATGCAACGGAGTAATTGTAGGTCCCGTTCGGCTCTTTGAAGGAAAGGGTCGGTATGGCAGAATGGGTAGACTGGCCACCGGAAATGTTGACCCACCAGCCGGTGCCAGAGAGGAGCCCAACTTCTGTGAACGCCACATCGTAGGTCACCCGGGACCAGACGACTGACACGGACTTGCCCGCCCCGTTGACAATGACATTCCCCGAATAGAGATTGGCATGGTAGCCTGAAATCGATGTGAGGGACCAGGGGTAGGTACCGTTAATCTCTGAGAACGTGATTGTCGTGCCACTCGACTGGCCAAGAATGCCATTGAGCGTGACCGACCAGTTCGCGCCCGTCGGCAGCCCGCTCTCGTCGAAGGACACGGGGTAAGCGGTCGGCCTCGGTCCGGTCGAGATTATGGAAATGGTGCCCTGACAGTAGTTGCTGACGTAAACCTCACCACTGACCGGGTCATAGGCGGCGCCCTCGGAATCCATTCCCACAGGGATCTTGGCCACCAGAGTGTTAGTCGAGTCGGATATCACGCTCACATTGGCTTCGCTGAAGGACGACTCTGTGGCGAAGAGCTCGCCCGTAGCACTGTCATACGCGATTGCGTAGGGTATTATCGGGCCCAGAACGGTGGCGACGACCTTGTTCGTCGTGTCGGATATCACGCTCACGTTGTTAGACTGCATGTTCGTCACGAACATCTCGCCCTTCCCGCTGTCATACGCCATTCCGGCGGGATTAGTACCAACGGTGATGTTTGTCACTACCGTGTTTGTAGTGTCATTGACCACGCTCACATTGTTGTAATTTGCAATGAACATCTCGCCCTTCGCACTGTCGTACGCCATGGCGAGGCCGCCGAGCCCGGGGATCACGGCCACTATGCTGTTTGTGGTGTCGCTTATCACGCTCACGTTGACACCATTTGCAACGAACACCTCGCCCTTCCCACTGTCATACGCCAGCCTCGATGGAGATGAGCCAACGGACACCGAGGCGACAACCATGTTCGTGGCATCCGAGATTATGCTCACGTTGCCCTGTTGAGAGCAGTATGGGGTACAGGCCAGGTTCACGACGAACACCTCGCCCTTGCCACTGTCGTACGTCGCATCTTGAGGATACGGCCCCACGGGCACCCAAGCCACGACCTTGTTCGTAACGGTCGAGATGACGGTCACATTGTCCGAGACTGTGTTGGTGGCGAATAGCTCCCTTTTCGCGCTGTCGTAGGCGAGGCCACGGGGGTCTATGCCTACCGAAATGGTCTTCACCACCGTGTTCGTGGCAGCCGAGACCACACTCACGTTGTTCGAGTAGATGTTCGACACGAAGGCCTCCCCCTTCGCATCATCGAAGGCGATGCCCTCAGGATAAGAACCAACCGGGACAGTGGCGATTACCAATTTGCTTGCGTCAGAGATCACGCTCACGGTGCCCTGGAAGGAGGGATAGGTTCCCTCATTCGTCACGAAGAGCTCTCCCAGCTTGCGGTCATACGCTATCGCGCTGGGGTCGTGGCCCACGAAGATTGAGCCTAGCGCCTTGTTCGTAGTGTCGTTGATCACCGTCACATCGTTAGAGTTCATGTTCACGACAAATATCTCGCCCATGCCGCTGTCGTATGCAACAGCCTGCGGCGCCGCGTCCACGGGGATGTTCGCTACAACGCTGTTCGTCGAGTCAGAGAGGACACTCACGTTGTTCCCGGCATCGTTCGAGACGTAGATCTCCCCTTTCGCACTGTCGTATGCCACTCCCCAGGTCCACGAACCAGCATGGATAGTAGCCACAGGACTGTTCGTGGTATCGTTGATCACGTTTACGACGTTAGAGCCCATGTTCGTGAGAAACACTTCACCCTTCCCACTGTCATAGGCGACCCCGGTGGGGCTCACGCCCACGATGATCTTGTCCACCATTCGGTTGGTTGAGTCAGAGACCACGCTCATATCGGCGGAGTTGTCGTCGGCGGTGAACAACTCGCCCTTCGCACTGTCGTATGTCACGGCAACCGGAGCAACACCCACCGGTATCGAGGTCGTCACGCTGGCCGTCGAATCGTTGATCACAGTCAAGGCTGCTGAATTCTCGCTCGAAACGAACACTTCCCCCTTCCCACGGTCATACGCCACCCCAAAGGGATACACATTGTTCCCCGCAAAGAAGTTCCCTGGGACCAGCGTGTTGTTTGACAACACTAGGGTATCGTTTACATAGGGCATGCCTAAGGACGGTGACGCAGGCGTGACGGTTGCGGCGTACACTTCCGTTCTCGTCCCCATTGTGCGGGACGGTGCTCCAGTGCCGAGGATTGGACCGGGCGTGGATGCTGGGGGCACCACCATGATCAGCAGTATACAAATCACCAGAACATTCTTCAGCAAGGCTTGCCCACCCCATCTCCCCAATCGACTCCGAGGTATTTCCGAGTTCCGGTCCACTGTGGATGCTGTGGAGTACAACAATTATTTCCTAGGGAGACCGGAGGGGAAGGGAAACGTCGAACGAACGTAGGGGGGTCCAGGGGGGAACCGCCATCCCCCCTGCACCCTGCCGCACCCATGACCAAGCTCACC